>Ga0209489_103003_pt1 | contig 33495 bp, 26 predicted proteins | sample SiratrowhiteBW_FD_187527 | JGI IMG/M metagenome (GOLD analysis project Ga0209489, IMG submission 187527) | Root nodule microbial communities of legume samples collected from California, USA - Siratro white BW (SPAdes) (version 2) | ecosystem: Host-associated > Plants > Roots > Nodule | place...
GTATATACATATATATATATACATATATATGTATATATATATATATATATATACTCATGATAACATTCAAACTTTTAAAATCTTAAGTAGCTTAAAGTAAAATGTAAGGGACTACATTCTATTTTATCATAGTTTAAAACGAAAGCCTCGTGACTAAGGGTAAGTAGCTTCTGCGGTTGTGAATAACACAAAATGAATGGGACGAGCTCCTGTGGCTGTGAATAACAGAGAATGAATGTGTTGAAAAAGAGGTTTTATTATAATTAGTGGAAGAGAAAAATATTTAGCATGATTTCTATATTGAATAGTTTTTTATGCGTTGATATTGAATATTGTTGTGAAAGGTGTCACAAACCCTACTGGACAAGGGTGCATGGGATGAAAACCCACTCGCATCCACCACGAAACCAGAACTTCAATGCTCCAAACAGCAAACCAACTTTCACATCCTACAAAAATTTTAGTGTGATTCAATTTTTATAATTTATTTTTAAATTTAGAATAAAATCATTATTTTTTATTTTTAAATTTTTGGATGTGATTTTAAAAATCATAATTGATTTTGGTAGCTATGCAAATATACACTTATTGTTTCTGTACATTCAGACATTATAAAAAATATTTGACGATAAATCTTTTAATTTCATATTTTGTGAAAGGGAAGATATGATTATCCGCATCTTCTGCTTTTCAGAGTTCATCTTAGATTAACTTGATTTGATTGCGAAATAAATAAACTTTAACAAAGAATTGTTAATAAAATTTAACAAAGAATAAACTCTAAGCAATTTGATACTAAATTCAAAACATTAACTACTGAGTCGGTTATGAAAACAAATTTAATCAAGGAAAAATATTATCATAACAAAAATTAAATACAATAAAATATGTTAATAAAATGTTTTTAATAATATATGAAAAAAATATTTTATTTTAAAAGGGAAAAATTTATTTGAATGATTTTCTTGTTTTGGATAAATTAAGATCAAAGTATCAGTTGAGAGATATTTTTGTATGTAAAAAGTAATAAATTAATTTTTTTGATGACAATAAAAATTGAACATTGAATTTCATTTACAAATAAGACCTAGAGTGAAATTATTATCGTTACACGAGACATATATTACTATAATAAGATATATATTTTATATAATTGATAATTTCTAAAAAAGTATATTTTTATGAACTAAATTTTGCTTGTTAAACTTGCCATGAACAATAACAAATATAATTATGAGTATTTTCAATTAAATTTGACTTGCTATAAAAACATCACTAAAATTAATTTTTTCATTAATGTAATTTTAATTGTTTTATTGTATTTTCGTAATAATTAAAAAAGTAGATATTATTTTATACTCCATTAAAATCTTTATTGAAAACAGTCAAATGAAGATAAAACAAAATTAATTTTCTTTTTTCTATCATTAGTTAACAAATCATAATTCTAACAGCGATTTTTGGCGATAAGTGAAAAGCGTAACTATCTCATGTTCTTATTTTAAAAATGATATTAATAACTTTTTCATTAATTGAAAGTATATACGTTTTATATTTATTTACCATTATTAAACTTATGCTTATAGTTGAAATGAAGCTGAATTAAATTTTTTAAGTGGATGTAAATAATTGTTATTTTGTTTTCAAATATTAAGGTGCACTTAACCTATTACTTTCTTGCTAATCAATTTTGTGCTCCATGACAAGGACGTGACTTGCACGTCCTCTGCTCCCGCGTGAAAGCAAGGTACCTCTTTGAAACTCACTTCTCTTCTTCTCACCTAATCAACTTTCTTTCTCTTCTCTCTCTTAAAAAAAACCAGACCTTCCTAGAACAATGGGTTTATTTCTCAACACCACATACTAGAGAACCCAAAGACAGATAGAATTGGTGAGATGGAGAATAGCCTCTACGATGAGTTGTTGCAAGAAATTTTCCAGAAACTCCCTCCTTCTTCCTCTTCCTCCGTCGCCCTCGTCTGCAAGCGCTGGCTCCACCTCTACCGTTCCTCCACAACCTCCCTCTCCCTCCGCCTCACCCCTCACTCCTCTCTTACCATTGATTCTCTCTCCTCCTTCCTCTCCCACCACCCCTTCCTCTCCTCCCTCTCTCTCTCCCTCTCTCCACCCTTCTCTCTCTCCCCACGCATCCTCTCCCTCATCTCCTCCTCCTGCTCCAACCTCCTCGCTCTCTCTCTCAGCTCCACCCCCCTTTCTCCCTCCTCCCTCCTTTCTCTCTCCACCTCCTTCCCCCGTCTCACATCCCTCTGCATCACCCTCCCCAGGCCCCTGTTTCTCAACTGGGTACCCTCCTTCCCCTGTCTCAAACAACTGTCCATATCCCTGTCCTCTCACCAAGAGAATCCTGGTGGGGTCAACAGCGGAGAAGAAAGCGAAGACTTTGACTTGGAATTGGGGCTAGAGAGTCTTTGTGTGGTGGGGATTCGCAGCGAGGATTGGGGGCTGGGTTGGTTGTGGAAAAGATGCACCAAACTTAAGAAACTGAAGCTTCAGAATTGCCAGGGTATTGGAGGGCCTTACTCTTCTTTCGTCAAGTGCTTGCAGGGAATTAATGAAATTGAGCTCAGAACTTGCAGGAGTGTGGTGTACGGGGTTCTCATGGAGCTTGTGGAACATTGTCACTCCCTAAATTCTCTCTTGGTGCATGATGGTGGTAGCAGAGAGGGACTGCTGCAATTCTTAACTGGGTGCCGCTCCGAGGTTTGCAAATTCGACCTCCGTCTCCCTCTGGACCTCAACAACGGCCACCTCTTAGCGATGGCCGCGAACTTCAATAAGCTCACTAGTCTCAGGCTTCAGAGCTGTTGTCTTGTTACCGGGCAGGGCCTGAAGGCCCTCGCCGGAGCTTGCGGCGGGCTTCAAGAGCTGGCCCTGGTGAACTGTGACGTGGTCGAGAGGGAGTCTGGGCTGCTGGCCACTCTGGGCCAGCATTTGAGGCAGTTGAGGAAGCTGGACTTGTCGCATAACGAAATGTTGCTTGACAAGGAGTTTGTTTCGATGCTGGTTTCGTGCATTGGTTTGATTGATTTGAGGGTGAGAGGGTGTAAGGGACTTACTAGTGTTGCTGTTGTTACCATGCTTAGGAGCTGCAAACACCTTCAAAATGTGGATATTATGCTCTGTTTCGGGATACACTCTGCGGCTATTGAGTTGTTTGTTAAGAATTCTTCTCGGTTGAGGAGAATAGAGGTTGAGGGGAGCAAGCTCTCTGATGCTGCCAAAACGTGGGCGTCGAGTAAGTTTGTTGAAGTTGTTGTGTGATTGGAAATTGAAGGTGAAACACGCAAGTGTATATTTATGAAGTTTTAAATAAACAGGTATACTTCACACTCCTGATCAATGTATTTATGCATTCATGTTTCTGTAATAAATAAAGTATTGCTTATATTATCTACGAACGAACTTGGTGGAGGTTGAAAGGAGCAAAGCAAGTGTCAAGTGTATATTTCTAATGTTACTAATCAACAAGCATATTGAACACTCCTGAATCCCCATCCCTGTATTTATTTTAGTGTGTTCAGTTTCTGCAATTTCTGTTTGAAATGTGATTTCTGGTCAGTGAATTTTGATATCAATTATGTACTTTTGTATTTTCATCCCATTTTTTGGGATCGAAGAATGTGCAATTTGTACTTCTTGACTTTTCTGGACTCATTTAAAGATTTGTGTACCCTGCTTGTATGGAAACCAGGATCCAGCTATCTTGGTGAGGCATCATAAAATGGAACTAGAAGAGTAGCTTTAATAAAAGGGTGATGGTAAATTGCAACTGTAATTTAATTAGGAGTTGAAATGCAGCAATTTTCAGTGGGACATCAAGCTTTGCATTTTGATTCGGTAGGAATTGACATGCTACTGTGATATGATTGATAACTTCCACGAAATTTTATCAGGGCAAGTGTCGATATTGTGCGGTGGAAAATCAATGTTTATCACAACTGTGTTTAGGATTTCACGTGCATTCAGAACTTAGCCGTGGCAGGTTTTTGTCTACTGGTTTATCCAATCCTAAAATAACTTTATTTAATTCATTAATTATTATAATCTCACCTAATTTTATTTTTCTTGAAAATCCTTTCAGAAAAAATTAAATATATTTTCAAAATAATTAATTTGAAAATATTCTTATAAATTATTAAAGTAAATTGGATTATATTGCTTACATAAAAAGCTTTTTGAGAAAAAAATTAAATACATACATATTGATAACTATATTACAAAAATGGAATTTATTGTTATCATTAAGTTTAATTTATTATTATTGAATATAATAAATCATTATAAACAAATTTATTACGAAAACTATCTATATGATTGTTTATTTAAAGTTACGTATTAATATTAATGCATTGTAAATTGAAATAGTAGTTTTTGAATTATTTTTAATGAATTTTATTGAATGAGTTGACTAAAATGGTTTGTTTGAAATGATTTTAGTAGGTAGAATGAATATGTTTTTATGTACAAGTAGTTATGTAGTTGAATCCAAGAGAATCATTTATTGGTCTATATGTTGAGAAACTTGTAAACACTATCACAAATGACAGCTTGGTAACCAATGGTAGATATGTCGGGTGCATAATCTGGTGTATAAGCCTGTATAAGCCTGAAAAATAAACAAAAAACAAATATTGAAAACTGAAAAATAAGGTTCTTTTTTGAATGTTTGTGAAGATAAGAAGTTATTAGGTGTTTTTAGTAGTACTAAGTTAAATTTCTATCAAACTTAATTATTCTGCGCGTTATTTATGTCACTTAGTCGTGTAATGACATTTAAAGATTGGTAATTAGAATTATGTAAGTTAAAAAAATTTCATAAAATAATAAAAAATAATAATTTTATTGATAAAATAATTCAAAACATGATACATGGAAGAGAATGAATTTAGTTCAACACTTATATAATGATTTAAAGTTGACATTTAAAGGTTAAAAAGTGTTTTCAATGTGATTATGCGTGTGATAATATGAACAATCTTTTGCAGAACATCTAATGTCTATCTTCATTTTCATTGAGCTCAAATTTTATACAACTTTTTGAATTTTTCTATATTTCAATATTTGGGTACAATTGTCTAGTGTATGGTGACCAAAGTTTTTCGGCATCAATTCTTAAAACAATTCGTTATCAACTTTGAATACTTGTTCTAATTCATATTGAATTGGTATACACATTCGAATTGTTGTATATATGTTTGCATAGAGCAAGTTGTATAATAATTTATATATTATTAAACATAATTGTAAATATTCATGCTATCGTTTTCTTTTAATAGCCAAAAATAAATGAAATTAAAAAAGGAGTACTTTAGGAGTATTTCAACTCTTATATCCTGATTTGAGGATAAAGCACAATCTATCCTAGACCACACACCTAAATAAAAGTAAATAATCCAACTAAATATAACAGTGTACATTATAACAAATTGGCACCGCTAAGGGATAGAGGTATTGATGCCAAATCAACATACTATAGAAATGCTCACTAACCACTGCGATAGAGGATAAACAATTACATTTCAACACTAATTAATGCGTCAAAGACGACATTCCTGTATTCTTTGTGAATATATATTTGGCTGAGTTCAAGAGGGGATTGAATTGAACTTTTAAAGACTTTTTCAATTTAAAACACTGAAAACAATTTAGTGAATAGAAAACCTTTTCTGAATCTCAATAATAAAAGATTTAAGGTGCAGTGGTGAAATAAATCGATTTCAGGCACGAATAAATCAATTTATTTTGCTGACAGAGAGCAAATTTCAAACAGCACACACACCAGTTGAATTTTATGCAGCAGAAATGCTAAACAATATTATCCAGCAAAGACAGTATGAAGCAAATTAAATCACACAATTTCAAAGTAATATATCACACAGATTCAATCACACTAAATTGCACACAAGATAGAATACAAAGAGAAATAATAATATCAATTTGCAAGTTTGTGTAACTGAGATATATAAAAAACAATATCAACCAAGAATGTCAAGTCCAATGCAACTATATCAAACACAACATCTTAGCATAAACAATATAAAGATGATCAATACCAAAGATTCACAATCACTTCAATAGTATCACACCAGCACACCAAAGACAGTTTTATAAATCAGTACTGAATTACTTATTTTGGATTTCAAAAATTAAGAAGAATTAACACTACTACTATCAAGATCAGATTGGACAGCCACTAAGATTGAGAACAAATATTGAAATTCAATTACTACAATAATAGCAGTTCTGCAATATTATTCAGAATTCAATTGGAACAAATCAGTTGTGATTTGGAATAAAAAACAAAGACACAATCTTTGAAGAGTCACAAAATAGATTACAATTTGAGGTTTTAGTATAATATAAAAAACAAATTGCTTTTCAGTTTCAGAGACGTTACAGACCCTTGTGAAGGCAAAGTTATACCCTATTCAAATCTCAAGGAACAGACTCAATTTGCAATATAGCAATTAAACCAAGTTTGCTCCAGATTATCAAGAATCGATTTTATTACCAATTAATTCCAATGAGCAGCGCAAGAACAGTTTAGAAATGAAAGAGTAAGGTCAATAACAGTAGAACAAAGTCAGTTATACTGGTTCACCCTTCCTCAAGGGCTACGTCCAGTCTCCTTTGCCCCTAAAGCAAAGAAAGTTTCACTATATCAATTAATTGTTCAACTTACAATCAATCACACAATTCCTACTCCCTGTAAGAATCAAGAACCCACTGAAATGATCAACTACTCCCTGCAGTCCCCCAATCAATTCAACAACCACACAAGGCTAAATCCTATAGCCCAAAACAGTACGAACATTCAAGTGTTTTAAAGAATTACAAACAATCAACGCATATCTTGATACAAAAGGGATCAAGAATGGTTAAAAAAGACTCCCTAATTGGCGCGCAGAAGAGGCCTTCGCACAGTCTTGAAGAATTCCAATGGCACAGTGAGAATTGGTCAAGAGTGATTCTTCAAGAAAAAGCCCCAATTGATTTTTGAACAAGAAATTCTCAATTACCCAAAGTGTTTTTCTCAGTGATATAAAGAATTGACTCTCAATTTCTGTAATTCAGACTCTGACGCATGTTAGAAACCTTGCAATTTTTATAAAGGAAAAACCCCCAATTCTGTTTTTCACAAATCAGTTATTTAAGTTCTGCCAGACACGAATAAATCAATTTCATGAAAACTAGAATTGATTTATTTTTGTCCAGTGCAGTGTATTTCAAACCAGTTTGCATCAAACTTTAGCTAGCTCACTTTGATTAGTTTTTTTTTTAATCACTCTTAGACCATTGTGCTGGTGGACTTCTGCTCAATTATGCATAGGTTCTTTGCGAATCAAGCTCTCACTCACTCACACAAGACCAAATCCCAAATCTCCTCCAATTGCTTGCTTGCTTTGTCTTGCTTGTTTTGTCTTGTTTGGCTTCATCAAATCTTTATTCTTGTGAGAGTAATAACACTTTGGAATTCTGATTCCAATTGTTTTCGCCGTTTGTGGTATTGACCATCACTTCCAGCCTGTGTGTACCTGCAAAACAGTCAAATTCCTATATACACTACCCACTGTCACCCACTAAGACTCCACTGGATGCACTTAAGGTGATCTAAACTACACGATACCAACGATTGAAGACATTTAAGTGGAGAAAAGTACCAATCTGAATATGAAAATGAAATTCTCGTCCACTTATACTTAAGCCACAACCAACCCTTTAACTGTGCTAAACTAAATATCTCTTCATCGTCCACTACCCCGCCATTAAAGACCACCTTATTTCTTTGTCCTAGAAGAAAGAAGCTCTGGAAATGAATAAAGATACCTTCATGTCTAACTGACACATTCCCAACCCACCTCTCGCAGTGATCCCAGACTCTCTGTGACACCCTACATGTACTGAATAGATGTTGGACAGTATCAACACCTTCTCTGCACAGTGGACAACACACGCTCCCTATCTATACTCCCCTTCTAACTAGATTTACTCTAGTTGGTAATCTATCAAGTAGTAACCTCCAAGCACATATTATCACTGATGGCTATTTTCAGACTGCATAACAATCGAAATACCTTCGAGGTATGCATTAAATCCTCTTTATTCAAAACACTACCCAGATTTAACTGTATAGACCTTTTGGTCGTTACCTTCCCACAACAGTCTATCCTGACCCTCTGGAACTTTTGAGATCATGTATAGCACTTGAACTTCTAGGTGCTTTTCCTATTCAAACCTCTTGCTACACCAACCTTGGTTCCAACTATAGCAACCACAGCTCCTAATATGCCCCACATCAACGAGGTCACCTACCAGACTATCTTTGCACTGAGAAATTAAATACAACCTTGGGAATGTTTCTTTTAATACTTGGCCTTCCACCCATCTATCTTCCCAAAATTTGACACATCGTCTATCACCTAAACGCCACTGGAGTCTACAATTGAACCAATTATCTTGAGCTTCATTACCACATATGCGAGACAAATCCTTCCACCATGAAGACTGGTTCCTCTAAATCAAAGTAACATCCATACTCCTCCAAGATCTTGCATCCAAGATATTTCTGCAGAGGCTTTTTTCTGACATCCCATACCTCCATTTCCACTTAGATAACAAAGCATCATAAAGCATTAAATATCCTTAACCCACAGTCTATTAGCATCGATTGGACTACTTACTATCCTCCATTTCACCCATGCAATCTTTCTTCCTCCATTTCCCCACCCCAAAAGGAACTTAGCCTAAATTCTTCTAATCTGATTACATATAGTTGTTGGCGCCTTAAAAGAATGAAAAGTAAAATAGGGTAAGAGAACTTAGAACTGACTTAATAAGACATATCCGATTCGTCATGGATAACAATCTTCCCTTCCATGTAGCCAATCTAGATCTAATTTTATCAACGATAGGGTTCCAATATTCAATTCTCCTTGGATTACCGCCAATTGTCATACCTAGATACTTAAATGGTAGATCCATCTGCCTACAATTTAAACACTTAGAGTACAAACGTTTATCTAATTGTGAAATTCCCATAGACCCAACTTCACTCTTATGAAAGTTAACCCTGAGCCCTGACACCAGCTCAAACAACCTTAATATTGCTTTAACTACCGACATATTATGATACGAAGGTTCACAGAAGAATAACGTATCATTTGCAAATTGCAACAAGTGTACCTGCACTCTTAGTGAACCCACTTCCACGTCCTTAACTAGACTTGCTCTTTTAGCTTCCTTCACAAGCCCAGTAAGACCCTCAATGGCTATAAGAAATAGAAAAGGTGCCAGCGGATCACCTTGCCTGAGTCCCCTCTTCGATTTAAATTCCTCTGTTGGACCGACATTGACCAAAACCGATATTGTGGCCGATTCCATATAGGCTTTAATCCATTTAATCCATTTACAATTAAATCCCAATCTCCCCAACATATAGTATAAGAACTCCCAATCCACCGAATCGTATGCTTTTTCAAAATCAACTTTCACAAATACTACGCTTTTCTTTTCCTTCTTAGTCTGCCATCTCATTAGCTACCAAAATACTATCCAACATACCCCTCTCACCTAAAAACACAGATTGATTTACATCTATAACGCTAGGTAATACTTTCTTAAACCTATTCGTTAGAATCTTAGATAAGATTTTGTACACACATCCCACTAGAGAGATAGGTCTAAAGTCGTTCAGATTAGACGGATTAACCTTCTTAGGGACCAAAGTTATAAACGATGCATTACACCCTCTCGGAATAAATCGTGTACTCTGGAAGCTAAGTGTAGCCCTGAAAATATCCATACCAATGATTTTCCAGTTCCTTTTAACAAAGAAAAATTAAACCCATCCAGTCCAGGGCTCTTCGAACTTCCACATTGACTTACAGCTTCTAAAACTTCCACCTTAGTTATATTTCTACATAATAAATCATTATCAACCACAAAGATATTCTTAAAGTTCACACCATCCAAATTTATCTTGACCCCTGATCTTGCACGAAATCTACTCTCAAAATACCGCTTCACCTGGCTTTTGACTCTAGACACTTCTTTGCACCAAACATCATTAATTCCTACTCCCACTAGATCATTCTTAGTCTTCCTCCACCTTAGTCTAGAATGATAAAATCTAGAATTTGTGTCCCCACTATTCAGCCAATCAACTCTTGCCTTCTATTTAAGCATAGCTACTTCCTTTTCTTCCGTACTTCTGAATTGACTTAATAGATCCACCCTCTTAACTTTCATATCATCTTGTAGTGTGTCATCATCATCACATTGATCTATTACTTCTAACTCCTCAAGCAGCTATCTTTTACTACTCTTTGTGTTGTTGTCAACTACCTTATACCAATGTTTGATCTCTAATTTCAACCTTTTGAACTTTTCCTTAAGGCTTTCCATACTATTACTGCTTGAGATGGGTGCTTCCCACACTTTTGAGACCACCTCTTTGAAACCTTTTTATTGCTACAACACATCAAATGCTCTAAATGGTTTTGGACCTCAGTCATTAGTACTACTTTTAACCACTACCGCACAATGATTAGACACCTATCTACTCAATACATATTGCTTAGATCCCTGCCAATGCAACAACCACTCATCCTGATGGAGAGGCTCCTAGGTGCTTTAGCTTATTGAACACGCTCCAATGGATGTAGAACATGTAGAAGTCATTTTGTATGGAACAAAGGTCATGGAAGGAGCTTCTCTTGATGCGAAAGCAATGGATAATGGAAGAGGATCCGTGGAGAAGGAAAGCATATGGTAGAAATGTTGTGGTTATGGTGAATTAGGTGATGAAAATCTTGAAGGAGGTTATGCCAACCTTCAAGAGAGAGCTTCTAACTTCTTGGAGAAGAAACTCAATGTGAAACGTGATCAATGTGCAAAAAATTCAGCAGCATTTCCTTAAGGTAATCAAGCTTATAAGAGAGGCTCCTAAGCCTCTTATTTATGGAAGAAGAGAGGAGCTAATAGCTTCCCTAGCAAGCTACCATAGGTAGCATGTAGAAGAAGCTAGGGTTAGAAACCCTAACTTTTCTAGCAAGCTATCCAAGTGGCGTGTAGAAGAAGTTAGGGTTAGAAACCCTAACTTGCACCACACACTAGGGTTAGGGTAACCTAGCGTGAGGAGCAAGCCACTCCATACCCTAATCCATGCGCCAATGAGAATGCACCACATGTCAATGTTCTAGGTGCCTAAAAACCCTAACCTAGGAGCCTTCTATAAACCCTAAGGCACCTAGGGTTATTTAAAAAAATCAAATTTCCCTATTCTAATTTTTACAATTTTTTACAAAGATCATCCAAGCTCAGAATAGTCAGTATTATGATATGCACTAGTGCCTCTGACTCTTCACTGACTTCAAGATGTCTGAGCATAGCTCTAGTGACTGGACCTTGCCTGAGCCTTCTTCCATCACATCCTACACAAGAGCTTTATCTAGTGTACTCCTAGTCGTCCCATTGGGTCTATACCATGTAAACTTCCTCCCTACTACAGGGATATCCTTCAATGCACACCTCTCGATAAAGTCACTAAATCTACCTATTTCACTATTATTCACCATTCCACTATTAATCTCTTTCCTTTTAGACGCACACGTGACCGAATTGAAGTCGTCGATTACACACCTTACTATGCAATTTAGATTCGCCAACACATTTTCTATTTCTCTCCATAACATCATTACTACCCAAAAAAGTAAAACACTTAGAACCTATCACATTAACTAATTTTGTTTCCTACACACATAGCAACCAGGGTTTTCCTTCATAATTAACTCCTTAATATGCTTCCACTTTACATCTCCCCCAAGCCCCTCACATTAATACTTATGAGCTTCATTAAAACTGATTCCCTTCCTCACATGACTTTCCCTGCATCACTAGGTTATCTCGTTCCTCCATCTCCGTGGACATCTGAATAATGCTCTCTTCACAATCCTAACATACAACACCTATTTCCTTAGCAATCTCCCACCATCTAAGTTCTTCAGTTCTGTTATCCACATCCCTAAGCCTCCCATTACAATTCTAAATATTGGTATCGGATAAAGAATTAGATAAGTTTGGAGTATCCAACCTGGATCTCCTGACCATCTCATTTTCTCTAGTTTGATGATTCTCCTCTCCACATTGTCCTTGAATTACAAAACTATTTTGGGTCTATTGGTTCTGCATTCACTAATTGAAAACAACCCACGAGTGTGTCACCCTCCTCCACCGTCCTAGGCAGGTTATCATCTACGTTTTGTAGTGATACACTCCTGCCAACATCATCCAGTTTAGGTTCTACAGCTGCTGATTCTGCAGCCGCCACCCCTACCATGCTATCTTCAACGGGTATACGCTTGCCAGCTGGCCCAGGATTAAATCCGCCATGATTTCCCATTGTTGCAGCACCTTCACAACTGCTTAACCCCAAGCAAACTGCATCCACTTCACCCGCGCTAGCTGGCCTAAAAAAGGGTTGTCCATCACTTCCCTCCCCTACTGCAGTGACACGTACATCCTCATGCCTAACCTCAACTCGTGAGCCTGTTCCCACCACTGCAGCGCCTGCACAACTACCACGTAGAGCTTCTTGATGTGGGCACACAATCACGTTAGACTGCTTCTTCCTGCACCTCCATATCATCTTCCTGCACCTCCATAATTTTCAAAATTTCAATAATAAACATGAGTAAATTACAAAATTATCCCTGCTGCTATAAAAGAAAGTTTTCCATGGAAGGGGTGCAGTGCATTTCTGAATAGCGGTGGAAGGTGTCGCAGTGGTGGTGGGAGGTTCCTACGGTGTTGGAGTGGGGGGTTGAAGGCACTTTTGGGTGGCCGTCGGTGGTTGTGGGTGGTTGAAAAACAACCACTGTCGTCTTCGTCAAGGTATCTATTATTCATTTTTTCTGATTTCAACGGATTGTAGAAACTGTAGAAGTTTAATATTTACGGATTCTGTAAGCCGTAAGTTTAAAATCAAGATTTATGCCTCTTACGGATTACACAAACTGTAGTTATTTTAACATTCGTAAGAGCTTACGGTTGTGTATAAGAGAACTTTATGGGTTGTACAAACCGTAAGATGTTCTGCTTTACGATTCGTAGAAACCGTAAAAGTAATAGACATTACGGTAGAAACCGTAGAAGCATTTGTATTTTTTTAACTGACTTGCGGACATTCAAAATTTGGAGTCTCTACGGTTTGTACAAACCGTAAGTTATTCAAATTTCTCTTCTGCAGTTTGTACAAGCCGCAGAAGAGAAAAAAATTTTCTACTGTTCTACGGTTTCTACAAACTGCAGGACAGTAAAACATATTTTTCTGTTCTGCGGTTTGTAGAAACCGTAGAACAGTAGCAAATTTTTTTCTTTTGCGGTTTGTACAAATCGTAGAACAGTTTGACATTGAAAAAAAAGTCGACCACCGCCGTTCTCCGCCACCAATCAACCACAACTACCTCTACAATCTAAAATTAAACTTACAATGATGCTTACCTTCCTTTGAATTGCTTGAATGGGTGCCAAAATGATGGAAGTTGAAGTTTGTGGGTTACGGTTTTCACGAACCGTGAATGGAGAACAATGATGGAGAACCAAGCCAACAACCAGCAACCAAGGTGCACTCAATGTAGATCTGCACTGGCAAACTGGGATATGAGCACTGATAGTGGAGGTGGAGGTGGAGGGGGAGGTGCAGCCGCCGTTGAATGGGGTGCAGTGGAGTTGGAACGGGGTGCAAGCAGAGTGGAGGAAGAAAGGATGTGAAGGGTGGTGGAGGGTATTATGGGGTATGAAATGTTTTAAAAAAGGTTAAACGGTAAATTTGCCTAGACTATGGAGGTGCAGGAAGATGATATGGAGGTGTAGGAAGAAGCAGTCATCACGTTATTACGTGGGCACTCAATCACGTTACTGCCATAATGGGCTTTAGGCCCAATGTGAACATCCCCCAATGAGTGATTCGTCCTACACCTCCATATTGACTTCCTGCATCTTCATAATTTTAACATATTCCCATTTTAACATTGAAAAAAGACAAAAATAGCCTTCATTGATGATGACTGGGATTTTTTTTTCACTTTGCAGGTTGTACAAACCGCAATACAATTAAAAAATAAATACATTACGGATTGTACAACCCGTAATTATATTTTCTGCACCTTTTACATTGCGGATTGTACAACCCGCAATGTATTTTAAAAAAATTTGTGTTGCAAGTTAGAACAACCTGCTGTTGTGGTGCAATGGTAGTTATCTTATAGTCTTACACCTAAAGGTTCCAAGTTCGATCCTGGGTAACGAGAGAAGAGAAAAATGGTCACCTTCCATGCTTTATAATCCTGGCCACCATTGATATGCTTGGCGTTTTGAAAATAAGTTTAGGTTGAGTTCAAGAGGGGGTGAATTGAATAATTAAAACTTTTCAAAAACTTTTCGCAAATACTTGAAAGTATGAAAGATTGAATGAATATTCTTTATCAATTCACTGATCAATAAAATTCAGAATTACACAACAAGAATCAGCATGTCAAAGAACTAATTCAATCAATTATACAATTTTATCAGAAATTGAAACAACACAATACAATTCATTGAAGTTATAGTTTCTTGATATCCAGTTCAGTACACTTAAACAAACAGTTACTACAGTTGATTAAAATACTATCAGAACCACAAGCGGAAGCAGTTGACTTAGTTAAGATGTATATCAGACCAACACAGAAACAATCACATATGAACAATTCAAGAAATTGAAAGTTATCTCAAGAAAAAATGTTATTCAAATGTTCTTTTAATAAACAAGATTAATAGGAACCAATTAAAATGTTAATTCGATTTATAACACTATTAGTCAATTACCCAGATGAAATAACAAGTTTAGACAGACAAAGACTATCAGTTGAATTATCAAACAATAATCGCGAAGAACAACTTGTTGATCATGCAAAAATAGAAACTCAAATGCGTTCCAGAAGAGAGAAAGAAAGATCTAGAACACAAAATTTTATCTTGCTTCACCCTTCCTCAAGGGCTACGTTCAGTCCTTTGCAAACTAGCAAAGATTTCCACTAAAAGATCACCAAGATTAGTTTTACAAGATACAATACTACTCCCCGTAGTACACACTGCTCCCCGCAGAAACCACACACTATTGAACCCTACAGTAGGTGTTAAACCAATGCAGAAACCTTTGCAAACAACCAATTACAATTACAATCCTCTGTAACTTGTAACCTTCAGTTCCAGTACAAGAAATGTATCTAGGATACAAGCAATACACAGTAATTCCACTCAACAAATTATACAATGTATTAAGAACAGAGTGGAACACCAAGCTCTGATTCAATATCACAATTTGTAGTAGATCAATTCAGCAGTAAAGCTCCAAGATCAGTTTTCTTGTTGAAAATCAATTGCTCAATCGATCACAAGGTTTGCACGCATTTTTCTCTCAAGGATTTTTCAAAAAATTCTCTCAATATGCGTTTTGTACTTGTTGTATGTAAAACATGTGCATGTCCCTTTATATAGAAAAACTGTTAGTTTTGAGCGTTAAGACTTCAATCGATTGAGTCACCATTCAATCAATTGGCAACATCCTGTGACTTAACAAAAAATTTATCAGGTTCAGATTCTGAAAATAGTTTACTGATTACCTATCTGAATTTGATTAACAAATTCTGATTTGCTTTATTCTTAAAATCTTTTAAAAAATATTATCAAACAACTTTATTTTTGGAGCTTACTTTTGAATAATCAATCACACAATCATATATTTTAAATGAGAGACACAACTCACAACTACACACCTTGCCCAGTCTAGGACCAATACTCTATCAAGCTCTTCAAGTCTTCATGCACTTCATGTTGTAGCTAGGATCCATTGTAAACTTCACTTTTGTGTTGATTTCATCAAATCATATCCAACAGCTACTAGTGCTAACAATCTCCCCCAATTTGATGAAAACAAAGACATGTGTGTTGAGTTGCAATGTTTCAACCTGTAACAACTGAACTCTAGAACAGTTGAGTAGAAATCTGTGAATTCAACAGGTTCAGAGAAACACTTAAAATTGAACTGAAACAATTAGATATAACTCCTTTATCAATCTCAAACTAGTTCATATCAGTATTTCCTGCAATCATGCCATTGCTCCCCCATACTCCATTGTCTCCTCCATTCTCCATTGCCTCGGTTATGATATTAAAGAAAAGAAATGAAATAATATTAGAAATAGAACAATTTAAAACATAAAACATATTACTTCATATTCCATTCCATAATATATCCGAGCAGTAGATAAGAGTGACTTAATCAGCCAAATTTTTACATCAACTAACTAGACAGACAACAAATTACACAAGTCATAAGAAACAGAAATCATAAGAGTTGAACTGGTTAAACCAACAACAAGGGTAGTAGCAACAACAATAGATCAAATAGAAATAAAACAACCAACTAAACCAACAACATACTAGACCAAGCAACAACTAGACCAACACACCACTAGACCAACTAAACACACACCAGATCAGACCAACTACTTACTTGTCCCCCATTGCATTCATCAAAGTGAGGGGAAGAAACTAGCAAATATGCAATAACAAGTTCAATCGTCTAGATTAAAGAACATGTGGCCAAGCTTGTTCTGAACATCTCCTACCATGCCCTTTATGTCTTGGAATATAGTCTCACAATATTGGTGATGGGTACGTCCTTCTTCTTGCATAGTGTGTAGTTATTTCATTTTCCTTTCTTCAAAACCCGCAAAATATTGTTCATAACCACTCTGTGGTACATCGGCCATGGGTTCATCAGCATCAGCAGCATTATCGTCTTCCTCATCTTCATCATCCTTTTATTCTTCTTCTTCAGCTTCAGCAGGTTGCTCATTTGAGCTATCATAGTCAGCCTTGCATATCCATTTCTCATCATTCACCTTGATGAGTCCTATTTTGCTGAGTATTGCTGTTGTGACTTCATTGTGTGCCTTTACCATCTCTACCACCTCTCCATCAGTATCAATTTCGAAATATTCAATACACTGTGAGATAAGGACATCATATGGAATCCTATATTCCACCTTCTTTCTGATCTTGATAATGTGCTCCTTAATAACACTCACCCAATTAACTTTAATCCTCTCCATAAGGCAATACATCAACATCAGATCCTCCTCGGTCAGCACAACATGGTTGAAACCTCGTGGTGTCAGCAACCAAATGACAATGAAGGTTAGGATTCTAGGCGTAACGACCAACCCTCCAACAGAGTAACTCCTGGACTCAATTTGTTGATTTCTCAGGCATGTTCTAAAAAACTGTGGTTTGTTGAACCCCTCCAAATCAGTTACATGGCTCCTCCCAACTAGTATTCCAGCATTGCGTAGTCCAACAACAGCTAGTCAGACTTCGTCGTTGATACACATGTCCACTCCCTTGACTTGAGAATAAATTGCATCCTCATCATACCACAAATTGGTGAGGAATACCTTAACCAGATCAGGATAGACGTTGCCTGACAACCTAAGAAACTTTTCCAGCTTCTAAAATTTCAGAACCTCCCTTACCTTATCAAGGTTCTCCTCCTTCAACCAAAGCATCCTAATAAACTAAGGTGCTATAATGACCTTTTTTTCTATACTCTCTATGGACTTCCTGAATGCTTTCTCTATTGCCAGCAAACCAACTATCAAGATAGTCAGTATCAATGATATCATAAGGCTCTGCATTCTTCACACAAGCTCTTTTGACGCGTTGCTTAGAAGTGAAGGAAGAGGCCATTTCCAGTGGATTCAGAGAAGGCAAGTTTTATGCAATATGCACTCTAGGATGAAGAAAATAAGATGAAGTGTGTGATAAAGTGTTCTATGCTCTTGCTATATAATGCATGTTGTCACACATGAGACAAATTTGAAAAATTCAAATCCAATCTGTGCAGTTAATTCACACAAGCAGAGCATTGAAAGATAGTTCAACAAATTCTTTTCAGTTTGGATTCTGTAAGCAATAAACTGACATAGATTTTACTTAGCTTCTGAGTTTGTTGCAGCTTTTGACTTGTTGACTTCCAATGAGTCTGTGACAGGTGGCGCCGAGTTGCTTACTGTGCCAAGAAATCAAATTGGACCCTAGTATATGGCAAGTTCCACTTGCGCTTTTTTCTGTCTATTTTACACAGAATAACCAATTAGATTTAAAGATACCTCACTTGGATACCATAGTCTGACATCAATTGTTCTTTTGAGATACTTTAGTATCCTCTTGGCGGCCATGTGATGTGATTCCTTAGGCTGTGCTTGAAATCTTGCACACAAACATACATTGAACATAATATTTGGTCTACTTGTAGTTAGATACAAAAGTGAACCAATGAGACCTCTGAATCTAGTTTGATCATAATCTTTTCCATTTTCTTCTGTGTCTAGTGAACTTCCAGTGGAAATTGGTGTAGATGCTTCTTTACAATTCTCCATGTTAAATTTCTTCAATAGTTCTCGGCAATATTGAGATTGGCAAAGAAATGTGCCATGCTGAAACTATTTAATTTGTAAGCCAAGAAAGTAATTAAGTTCTCCCATCATTGACATCTCGAATTCTCCCTGCATTGCCGTAACAAACTGCTCACACAAAATTTCATTTGTTGATCCAAATATTATATCATCAACATATATTTGTATAAGTATAATATCATTGCATGCTTTCTTGATGAACAATGTCTTATCAGTTTTTCCTCTTTCACACGCTTGTGAAAGAAGGAAATTACTTAACCTTTCATACCACTAACAAGGTGCCTGCTTCAATCCATATAGTGCTTTCTTCAATTTAAACACATGTCTGGATGCTTGGAATCTTCAAATCCAGAGGGTTGACTCACATAAACCTCTTCATTAATATATCCATTGAGAAATTCACTTTTGACATCCATCTGGTGCAGTTTAAATCCATTCATGCAAGCATAAGCTAACAATAATCTCACTGCCTCTAGTCTAGCTATTGGTGCATAGGTTTCTACAAAATCTATACCTTCCTCTTGATTATATCCCTTTGCAACCATCCTTGCTTTGTTCCTTACAATGATTCCCTGTTCATCCAGTTTATTCTTGAAGACCCACTTAGTTCTAATTACATTCATCTGTTTGGTTCTAGGAACTAGTGTCCATACCTCGTTACTAGTAAACTGATTTAGTTCTTTATGCATTGTATTGATCCAGTTGCTGTCTTCAAGTAGTCTTTGGTTCCACTTGTGAAAGAAATGCCATGTGCTCAAAGAATTGATTCAATGATCTTCTAGTTGATACTCCTTTCTGAACTTGTCCAATCACATTATCTAATGAGAGATTCTTAGGCACTCTCCATTCTCTTGGCAGTCCAGGGTTAATTACTTCAATACTAGCTCTAGATTCAGTTGATTGATTTTGTGGTCCAGTTGATTGAATTTCTAGAGGTTTACCAGTTTCTTCTATTTTATTTTCCAATCCATTATCAATTTGTTGAATATTTGAAACCTCATCATTTGTATCTATCTTAAAACTTTCTTGCATATTCTGATTAGTTTCATCAAATGCAATATGCATGGATTCCTCAACCAGCATGGTTCTCCTATTATATACTCTATATGCGTGACCATGTAATGAAAACCAAGAAAGATACCTTCATCAGCTTTTGAATCAAATTTGTCCAAGTTATCCTTTCCATTGTTCAAAATAAAACACTTACAGCCAAAAACTTTTAGATGAGATATATTGGGATTTCTCCGTTTAAACAGCTCATAGGGCTCTTCTTCAATATTGGCCTAATGTGCACCCGATTCAGCACATAACAAGTTGTGCTTATTGCATCTGCCCAAAAGTATTTTGGCAATCTAGTCTCATTCAACATTGTTCTTGCAAGTTTCTCCAGAAAACAATTCTTTCTCTCTACAACTCCATTCTTTTGTGGAGTCCTTGGTGATGAGAAGTTGTGCTTTATTCTAGACTTTCTGCAAAACTTATCAAACCTCTCATTCTGGAACTCTCCCCCATGGTCCGATTTAATGGAAGAAATGCTGCAATTCTTCTCATTTTGGATAACTTTGGAAAATCTTTTAAAAACATGATAAGTCTCATCTTTGGAAGTAATGAATAATGTCCATGTAAATCGAGAATAATCATCAATTATAACTAAGCCATAGTAGTTACCTCCCAAACTCATAGTTCTAGAGGGACCGAATAAATCTATATGAAGCAGCTCAAGTAGTCTTGAAGTTGAAATTACATTCAATGATTTAAAAGTGCTTTTTGTTTGTTTTCCTTTTTGGCATGCTTTACATAGTCTATCCCTTTCGAATTTGAGTTTAGATAGACCAACAACTAGCTCTTTTGATGCAATCCTATTGAGATGATGCATATAAATATGAGCTAATCTTCTATGTCACAGCCAAGATTCGTCATTCCTAGTGATCAAACAATTCATTATTTACCCTTTTACCTACTAGGACAATTTCACTAGATTTTGAATTTGCTATGAGGAAAAGATTAGGCTCAAAAGTGATCTTGTACCTCTTGTCACACAATTGACTGATGCTGAGCAAGTTGTGCTTTAGTCCATCCACTAAGAGTACATCTTTGATGATCACTTTGTCATCTCCTCCAATGTCACCAACTCCAAGTATCCTACCACGATTGTTATCTCCATAGGTGACATATCCAGCAGGTTTCAGTTTCAAATTAATTAATTGAGAAGCATCTCCAGTCATGTGTTTGGAACATCCACTGTCCAAGTACCATAGTAGTTTACTGGATGCCAAACAAACCTGCAAAACAGATTACAATTGAGGCATTGGTACCTTGTTTTGGGTCCATATGTGTTAGTGATGCACTTAGACACCCACCTAACTAGTCCTTTTGGCACATCAAATTTTCTAATTTTACAATTCTTCACAGAGTGGCCTTTTCTCATACAATATAAGCAAGTCATTGGATGTGAGATCTGTTGATCATTTGTTTTAAAAAAACTGTTGTACTTTTTTTATTTTCTTTGAAAATTGGGTTGATATCCAATGCCAGCCTTTTCAAAAACACAGTTTTGAGATCCCAAAATTGCATTTAGATTTGTTGTACCCATTGAAAGCTTGGAAGTAGTAGTAATTAAATAATTGACCTTTTTCTATAAAACTTCACAGTTTTCACAATTAATTGGCTTGCTGGAGTCAATATCACTAGAAGCTTTGTAAATAATTTCCAAATGATCAAAATCAATTTTCAGTTGTAAAACTTCATCTTCCAGCTTTTTGACTCTGCCTTCCAACCAATTGTTCAGACTTTTCAGTCTATTGTTGGATAAGGCTAATCTGTTGGTTTCCTCATGAGTCTCATGGAAAGCATGAAGTAATGAACTGTAATTAGCACTATTAAAAAAAGCACTAGAATTTTCACTGCTAACCTCAAAATTTTCTCCAGCCATTAAACATAGATTAACTTCAACATCTTGTGATGAGCTGTTGGAGGTGGAAGCATTATCCTCCCAAGCAATGTATGCTTTTCTTCTTTTTCCAACTTTGTGATCCTTTTTCTCATTTGTCTTTTCTTTGCTGACTAGACTTGGGCAATCCATCTTCATGTGACCTTGCTTACCACATCCAAAGCAGATGAATTTAGCTAGATTAGGATCAAATTTTTTATTTTACCTTTTACTTTTCTAATTTTTCATCTTGCCCTTCATTCTGATGTATTTATGAAATTTCTTTGTCAGTAAATTGAGGTTTTCAGTATCACTGCACTGATCAGAACTCTCTTCACTGGACTCAATATCTGCAGCTTTTGTTTTAAGTGCAAGGCTTCTGGACTTCTTCTCAACAGATTCCATTTCTTTAAACCTTGTCATATCAAGCTCATGTTCTCTCAACTTGCCAAATAGTGCTGCTGTAGTGAGAGTTGTTAAGTCTCTGGTCTCAAATATTGCAGTCACTTTAGGTTGCCAGCTCCTGTCCAAGCATTTAAGGATCTTGATATTCAACTCTTCCTTATCAAATTATTTTCCCAGTCCAATCAGATGATTGACTATATGAGTGAACCGTTTTTGGACATCTGCTATAGTCACTCCTGGTTGCATTCTGAACAACTCATACTCTTGAATGAGTGCATGTTTCCTTGCTCTCTTTACATCATTTGTCCCTTCATGGGTTACTTCCAATATGTCCCACATCTCCTTTGCAGAACTGCATTAAGACACCGTGAAAAATTCATCAAGGTTCAAAGCATATGTAATTATGTTCTTTGCAACACAATCATACTGAACTCTTTTATTATCAACTTCAGACATTTCATCAAATGATTTCATAATAGACACACCATTTACATCATGCATAGGAACATAGGACCATTCACTAATGTATTCCAAATGCCGAGATCAACTGACTCAATAAAGATCTTCATTCGTACTTTCCATAATTGGTAACTAACACCAGAAAACATGGGTGACCTGTTTATAGAGGCTCCCTCAGCAAAAGGCAGTTTATTCTCAACAACAAATCGACAAACTTGACTAGGATTCAATTCCTAGCTCTGATGCCAATTGTAGAAAATAAGTTTAGGCTGAGTTCAAGGGTGGGGGTGAATTGAAAAATTAAAGCTTTTCAAAAACTTTTCGCAAATACTGGAAAGTATGAAAATTGAATGAATATTCTTTATCAATTCACTGATCAATGAGAATTACACAACAGGAATCAGTATGTTAAAGAACTAATTCAATCAATTATACAGTTTTATCAGAAATTGAAACAATACAATACAATTCACTGAAGTTACAGATTCTTGATATCCAGTTCAATACACTTAAACAAATAGTTACTACAGTTGATCAAAATACTATCAGAACCACAAGCGGAAGCAGTTTACTAAGATGTATATCAAACCAACGCAGAAACAATCAGATAATGAACACTCCAAGAAATTGAAACTTATCTCAAGAAAGAATGTTATTCAAATGTTCTTTTAATCAATAAGATTAATAGGAACCAGTTAATGTGTTAATTCGATTTATAACACTATTAGTCAATTACCCAGATTAAATAACAAGTTCAGACAGACAAAGATTATCAGTTGAATTATCAAACAATAATCGCGAAGAACAATTTGTTGATCGTGTGAAAACAAAAACTCAAATGCATTCAAGAAGAGATAAAGAAAGATCAAGAACACAAGATTTTACCATGGTTCACCCTTCCTCAAGGGCTACGTCCAATCCTTTGAAACTAGCAGTGATTTCAACTAAAAGATCACCAAGATCAGCTTTACAAGATACAATACTGCTCCCCGCAGAAACAACACACTACTGAACCCTACAGTAGGTGTTAAACCAATGTAGAAACCTCTGCAAACAAGCCGTTACCATTACAATCCTCTGTAACTCGTAACCTTCAGTTCCAGTACAAGAAATGTATCAAGAATACAAACAATACATAGTAATTCCACTCAACAAATTATACAATGTATTAAGAACATAGTGGAACACTTAGCTCTGATTCAATATCATAGTTTGCAGTAGATCAATTCAGTAGTAAGGCTCAAAGATCAGTTTTCTTGTTGAAAATCAATTGGTCAATCGATCACAAGGTTTGCATGCGTTTTTCTCTCAAGGATTTTTCAAAAAATTCTCTCAATATGCTTTTTGTACTTGTTGTATGTAAAACACGTGCATGTCCCTTTATATAGAAACATTGTTATTTTTTTCCATTAAGACTTCAATCGATTGAGTCAACATTCAATGAATTGACAACATCTTGTGACTTAACAGAAAATTTATCAGGTTCAGATTCTGAAAAGAATTTACTGATTATCTATCTGAATTTGATTAATAAAATCTGATTTGCTTTATTCTTAAAATCTTTTGAAAAATATTATTAAGCAACTTTATTTTTGGAGCTTACTTTTGAATAATCAATCATGCAATCATATGATATTAAATCAGAGACACAACTCACAACTACACACCCTGCCCAGTCTAGGACCAATACTCTATCAAGCTCTTCAAGTCTTCATGCACTTTATGTTGTAGCTAGGATCCAATGTAAACTTCACTCTTGTGTTGATTTCATCAAATCATATCCAGCAGCTACTGGTGTTAACATGGCGGACGGGCCACCATTGGTAAAAGTTGAGAGTTTTAAGATCTAGTTTGCGACTTGTGTTTAAATGGTTTTTTTTGTTGAGCAATTGAGTATTCTTTTTGTTTTTCTATTTGCAGCAGAAGACAATTATGAGTTCCAAATATATAAAACAAGCACTGTGTAGAAGTGCAGAATATGGAGGAAGATGTTTGTGAGAATAGAAGCTAGAGATGTGTAGAATAACACCAGCAAGTGCACTTTAGCTATGCATATAAAGTAATTATACATTTGGCAAATTTATCGTCTCTTACACCAAAAAATCTTTTGTTAGATTTATGGTTTCTTTCAGGATTGAATTAACAATTTGAACTGGGCAAAGTTTATAAACTAGTGATTTTTTTTTCATGAAATTTTAAAAATGGTGCACGGTTTTTATTTTTTCAGGGTGTGGGTAAATCGTGTAGAGGTTGCACAGTATCATTGTGAATAATCATGCCATTATTGCACAATTTAATTTAAGGTTAAGTGAAATTGTGAAAAGAGAACACAATTTTAGTTGGCAAAATGAAATCGTCCAATCAAGGCACGATTTCATTTAATTAGTAGTTAATTAAAATCGTTAGACTACTGCACAGTTTTAGGGTGATTAATTCTCCCAATCATTCCTCTTTTTTGTTTTCTCCCTTTATTGGGTTATGTAAATAAAATTAATACATAGTGATGAAGTCGTTTTGTGTATTTTGATGAATATGTAATAATTGAAATTAATTTTCATTAAGTAATTGAAGTAATTGTAAAGTTAATTTGAATGAAAGAATGATTACCTGATGTGAAGAAAAGTTACCTATTGTAAAGAAGATTTATATACGCTAGTTAAATGAAAAGATGGTTTTTATATAATAAAAATTTAAATTATTAGAATTAAAAAATTTAAATTGTTTGAAAAGAACAATAAAATTAAATTGAAAGTTAGTAATAAAATATATTTAGTAAAACTACTTCCGCTTTTTTTTTTTAGAAAAATAACCATTGGTGTATTTTAAAAAAAAAATAGTAAACATAAATGATATCATTTCTCAAACAAAATATATATTAAAATAGGTTATCAAACCAATTTAAGAGTAGAATATGTATGTATTACCTCAAATTAATAAACATGCCAAAACATAAGAGAAATGATGGGAATAATTAATCATCCTAAATCGTGCAGTAGTGTAACGATTTTAATTAACTAATTAATTGAAATCATGCCTTGATTGCAGGATTTCATTATGTCCACTAAAATCGTGTTCTCTTTCCACGATTTCACATAACCTTAAATTAAATCGTGCATTAATGACATTATTTATTCACAATGATATCGTGCAACCTCTTGATTTACCCACACCCGAAAAAAAAAGTGCGCCATTTTGAGAATTTCACGAAAAAATTACTCTAGTTTGAGAAATTAACCATTTGAACTGTTTATATAATCTCACTCTACCTATTAATAATATAATGCATTTTATTACACACACGGTACTAGAAATATAAATGTTAGCTTTCGAAGAAAGGGGTTGAATAAACACTTTGAAAAACTTTTTGTAATGATTCATCTATTAAATACTTAAAGGAGGTCATCTAATGGTTTGCAAATAGTTTCCAATATTTTCGCAACAAGTATATAAAATAACGAAGAGATTGTAAATGAGCAATAAACATAGTAGTGTAATATTTTACGTTTTTACATTGGTTCGGCCCAACTGAGTTACAAGAAGTTCTCATTTATGAATTGCAAAGGATTATACTAATTAAACTAATTGCAAGTATTTTAACACCACTACTTGTAGCTCACATGAGTGCACAAAGTCACTTCTAGCTATCTCTTTATTTATCCCTAAGATAGAGCGTGAGTGCAACGTCACTCATAGTTAAGTACATAATGCCATTTCAGGAAACATACCAAAAGTCGTTACAAGGAAACTCTCACAAAGAGAATAAAAGCATCGGTTAGCTCTCATTGTAAAAGAGAACAACTTCACCTAGTGAAAGATTCATGAATAATATTCATTGTCTTAGTCACATATTGAATGATCTCATTTTTTTTTCATTTATAAACTTTTGAATCCTTTGCATGCATCTTATTCAATTCAAATAGAATCACATGTAGAGCATTAGTGATTTTTTTTTCACGGAATGACTTTTATTTTTATATGTTCAACCAACTAAGGATAATTGAAAGTTGTTAGAGCTTTTTAAAGCATGATTGTCTTTATGTTAACACCTCTTTTTTAGAAGTAAACATGTTAGGCGAAAAAATAATTTACTTTGCAAATTTTTGTGTATTATTTTTACCAAAATGAGTATTTAAACTCAAACCTTTGGTTCATTTTTAGAATCAACTTAGGGATGCATGAGTCAATCTTCATGAAGTATAGCCGATCTTATGAAAAGTTTTCTAAAGCACTTTTACCAACTCTATTCAATTCCTCCCTTATAGAGTTGACCTTTTATTTCAAGTATAAATAAAACTCACTTTTACAAACTCTATTCAATTCCTCCCTTGTGGAGTTGACCTTTTATTCAAGTATAAATAAAAATTTATCTTGTTTTTAAATAATTTTGTTTTACAATTTACAGAAAATTTAAATAGGTTAAATTTGAGTTGCTTTCATTAATTCAAATTGTTTAATTTTTTGAGTATGTCATTTGGATAAGACACTTCAAATGTATTAAATTTTAATTTTATTATTTAGATTGAATATTTCAATTATTACGAAAAAACAAAACACCAAATACAACAATAACTAATTCAACTTTTGAAAACACCGATAAAAAGTTTACTACATACTTCAATAGAAACAATATCGTTTACATGTACTGAAAACAACCTCATTGGCATTGGTTGAAAAAACCTTGTTCTCTTAGTTGAAAATAACTCCTTGATTGATTCACGTGTGATTTTACAATAAATTCTAAGGTTTATGTTCAGAAAAGTTTTGTTCTTTAATTTTTGTAACAAATTATGCCTTAATGTTGGTTTTTTTAAAATCCACTTTTTGAAAAATAATTGTTTTTAAATGCTTGTTGAGAAATTTAATTGTTTATTTTTAATTCGAATTTTTGGTTAATTCACTTAGTCTTAATCAATCTCTTGTATGCTTAATTAAGAGGTAAAACATAAACATCTAATTGAGTATATGTTAGAACAAAGTGAGATATTGAATAAGTTAGTATATGCTTGTTTTGCTGATAAGATTCAGTTGAATTTGATTGACGCTTGTTTGATTGAGTTCAACTCTGTGAAGAGAATTGAAGGATAATAATCTTAAGAAAACTAAGGAAGAATTCGTTGTGAAAGAACTTGAGAGTTAACTTTCTTTCTTTATTATTTTACATCACCTACTATATTTTCCCGCATTGCAATCCTTAAACCACCTTTTACTTTACCATTCTTACTAACTATTATTACATGTGGGTAAGTTTTGAACACTGATTGACCGAATTTACTATTGGATTCATTGGGAGATAACTTAGGGTTAACTTTTCCCTATATATACTATTATCCTTTTGGGGTTAGACAATCAAACACTTGAATTCTTTTAATTTGCTCGTAAAACAACTACGATCAATGTTCCATACCTTAAATTCGGGTGATCTCTTCATCTAGGATTGTAGGTATTTGAATGAGGATTATAATTTTGTTGTACTTATTGCGGTTGATATTTTTAAAAGTTAGGTTGCCCTTGATATCCTCGAGCCACTACTTCCATAGAAAGAATAGTTGCCTATTGTAACTGATGTCAAACATTTGTATGATTATCTATTGAAGCACATATTCCATATCTTTTTTGTGTCATATTCACTTTCTGACCTTGTGCTAATTGTCTCAGTAGCGAAGTTATTTCTATTATCCTATTTTCTAGCCTTTGAGTTTCAGCTGTTGTAGTTTGGTCTATGTTTAGTTCATGTACTGATCTACTAGAACTTCTTGTGTTAAAATGTTGTGAATTTTTAGTGATATTGGAGATTAAGTACTTAGCAGGAACTGACGTCTTATCCATTAATGCTCCTTGATTGGCTACATCAATTATATTTCTTTCCATGGGTATCAATCCTTCATAAAAATATTGTATTATTGTTAATTTATTTTATGATTAGGACATGTAACACATAGTTTATAGAACCTTTCCCACTATTCATACAAAATTTCCCTTTGTAACTGTCTGATACCACTTATTTCCTTCCTAATAGACGTTGTTCTTAAAGTTGTAAAGAATTTTTCTAGGAACTTTCCATATCATTCCAAATGGTAATTGGGATTGATTGAAAGTAGACTCATTCTTTACCTGTATCACTTAAGGAGAATGGAAATGCTTTCATTTTTATAACTCTTTGGGAACATCAGATGGTCTCATTGTTGAGCATGCTACATAAAACTGCATCAAGTCTTTATGAGGGTCTTCACTGGCCAATGTAGAAAATAAATTAATCCAGACTTCAGTTCATAATTGGTTGATCCTTTAGGCATACTTAGTAGTTGAATGCACAATGCTTGATACCCTATGTCTAAATTGAATAGTTCCTTCAACTTTCTTTCTTTGTTTATTTCCATTTCTTGAATCTTACTTAGTGTCATAACTGGATGAAGCTATATTAATAATTAGATGGTTATCTTCAATCCTTTAGTGTAATTGCCTGTATATTCTTTCAATTTTGTGGTCCAAAACGTAAAATACTTGTCTATTTCTGGTCATACACCTCTAGAATATTAAAACAATATGCAATAGTAAACTAAAAAAAAAAAGAAATAGAAATGAAATATATAAAAGAAAGAAATAAAGAATATCAATCACTAAGAATTAGTGACATGTGTTCTCCGGATACGACGCCAATTTGATGAACCATTTTGTCGTGTTTGGTTTTCAAAATAAAATTAAGTCCTTCCTAGTGTAGCATAGAGGATAACTTAGGTAAAATCCTGAGAACACACGTTAAAGATCTACAAATTTTATTCAAGGGCCAAGAGCAAATTCGAAGTGGAAAGTCGTCAAAATTGGACTTGAAGTCGGTACATAGAGGCTAGAAAGCTAGGCGGCACCTGGATATTTTGAGCAAATTTCCTTTATAGAGGGCTATTTAATCATTTCATGTTTTTGGTTAAATTTTTTTATAAATAAAGCTCTCTTGGTAGAGCTGAGAGTCATCATAATCATAGTAGACATAGATAACTAAATACAATTTTTCTTTTTCCTTTCTTTCTCCTTTGTTCAATCTGATCTCCAAGTGTTCTCCTATTTCTTAATCTTGAGGTTTATGTTTTGTAATTCTTTCAATAATTACATACTCAATTGCTATTTTAATTTGATTATTAGATTTAATAATTGGATTAATTTAGTAATTGAATTAATATCTATTGGATTGTGTTGTGGAATTTCTGAACCGATATTCAAGTCGAAATAATAATGTTGTTCACAATGGGTGATTGCAACTGTTCAGCATATTGTGTATTTGGCAAGATGCTCCACGATTATGGAGTGTTCAAAATGTTCAATAGATGTAGAGATCTCAGTCTATTTAACCTACACATGTAATTAGGATTTTCTTTAAGAGCCAGTGAGAAATTTGGGAGAGCCGAAGAGAGGTCGGGTTGGTTTTTATTTTATTGCATTTATCCAATCTATTTTTATTTTATTACTTGAATTTATCTAATCTATTTAAAATTATGTATTTATTTTATTAAATTTAATTATTCCATTAAAATCCCTTAATTCTTATAACAGAACGACTGAGTAGTCTTTGGGAAGAATTACCTAGGTTAGCTATTCTACAAATTTAGCTTCATAGTTCAATTTGGGGAACATTCGACAAAGAGCATCAAATTTTGGCGTCGTTGCTATAGTTCTCTATTTTATAATTTTTCTTTTATTTTTTTTACTAATCACCATAATCAATGCTGATGCATGAATACCATGAGCAGGACATGGAGCTCACTAACACCACGTATCCATGAAGCGGCGAGGGAGTTTTCTTTCTCCTTTGATTTTTCTTTTCTTGTTTCTTTGCATTTTATTTTATCTTATTTGTTTCCTTAACATTTTGTTTTAGTTTATTTTATTTTATTCGTTTCCTTGCATTGTTATTTTTCTTAGAAACTGCAATTTTGTTTTGATTGGTACCTTCTTGACAATCTACCTTTTTATTAGTATTGAGCTCAGAATTGAACCCCTGATTTTTGGTTGATTCACTTTGTTCAAGTATTTCTAATATGGATTTTGATAAATGTGTTGAACCGGTTGTGTACTCGGGTTTTTTGCATGTATGGCATTTATGACCCTGTGAGCTTATTTGGGCCTACATGAATGGATTAATCTATATACTATTCTCTTTTCTTTCTTGTGTGACATTTCCTCTCATGAATGTTGTTTTCTAGAACTTGTTCTCTTTCTTTTCAAAACTGTATGTTCACTTGTTTGCATCATTATTATTGAGGATTTTTTATTGTTTCACCTACTTAACCATGCAACCATCCTATACACTTTGAGCCTATATTTTCCATTCTTTCATTTAGCTCATTACAAGCCTAAACGTAAAATCACTTTTGTCCTTTCCTTTGATTATTAATTGAGCATTGTTTCTTTTAAGTTGTGTAAATTGCTTAGTGTAGGGGTTGCTCGAGACGTACAAGATGCTAATGATGTATGGATTTTAGGACCTATTATTTGATCATGGATTACATTCTTATCTCTTCTTGTCATGAGAGTTTCTCCAGAAAAAAAAAAAAGACAAAAAAGGGAAAACAAAAAGAAAAAAAATAAAAACAAAAAGAAAAAAAAGCAAAATAAAAAAAAATTGAGAAAGAAAGGAGAAAATGCTTGTATAGCTTGGGTTGGAGTAATTGTGTAATTTCATTTATTGGGTAGCTTTCAGGATTGATGTGATTGATGTTGCAAAAATATCATGCTCTTACTCTTTTAATAATCTTTGAATGTTACCTCAGTTGTAAAAGAAAAAAAAATCCCATCCATTACTTTAGCCTCATTACAACCTTAATAAAGTCGTTTTGAATGATACAAACTTATGTTTCGGAAGTGGAGAAATAGAACGCTTGCAAGCCTATGGTAAGGCAATGTTCAATGAGATGGTTTGAGTGCTATACACCTTCCATAAACACTCGAGAGTAATAGAGATACACTATCTTTGGAGACCAACATACATGATTATGAATTGCATAATTGGTTGCATAAATTGATTGATCCAAGAGAGAAATTCACACTTTGTTGATAAACCTTTGAAAATAAATTTTGATTTGATATTCATTGCTTAAATACTTTTCTATTGGTAGCTTGTTAATTTGGTTACAGTCTTGATTACTTAGCCTTCATTTTCTTTTATCTAGGTTTAGATTTTGCCCAAGAGTGCAAAAAAGGATAAGTGCGGGAAAATTTGATAATTATTTATTTTTACCACTTTTTGATTGCATAATGATAATAATAAAGATAAATAAATTGGTAATTATTAGAATTTTACACCGTTTTGGTGTAATTGGGTCAATTAGGTTTCAAGTAAAAGTTTGTTATTATTTTGACACCATTTTCAGAATTTTAACAGATTTGAGTGTGCTTCGTATTTTGTTCATAACTTTTACCACAGAACTCGGATTTACTCAATTCTTGATTTTTTTTGCAGATAACTTAGAGATCTACAAATTTTATTCAAAAGCCAAGAGAAAATTCGAAATGTAAAGTGGTTAAAATTGGACTTGAATTCGGTGCACAAAGGCTGGACAACAAGGCGACACTTAGATATGTTCAGCAGATTCTTTTATGAATGGCTATTTAGTCATTTCATGTTTTAGGTCAAATTTTTTTTATAAGTAAAGCTTTCTTGGTAAAGCTGAGAGACATCATAATCACAATAGATATAGATAATTAAATATAGTTTTTCATTTTCCTTTCTTTCTCTTATGTTCAATCCGATCTCCAAGTGCTCTTTTGTTTCTTAATCTTGAAGTTCATGTTTTGTATTTTTTTCCATAATTACATGATCAATTGCTATTTTAACTTGATTATTAGATTTAATAATTGGATTAATTTAGTAATTGAATCAATACTTATTGGATTGTGTTGTTAAATTTCTGAAATGATGTTCAAGTCGAAATAATAATGTTGTTCACAGTGGGCAATTGCAGTTGTTCAACATATTGTGTATTGGGCGAGATGCTCCACGATTGTGGGATGTTCTAAATGTTAAATAGATGTAGAGATCTCGGTCTATTTAACCCACACATGTTAAGAGAGGTCGAGTTGGTTTTTATTTTATTGCATTTATCCAATTTGTTTTTATTTTATTACTTGAATTTATCTAATCTATTTAAAAATATGTTTTTATTTTATTAAATTTAATTATTTCATTAAAATCCCTTAATTCTTTTAAGAGAACGACTGAGTAGTCTTTGGGAAGAATGACCTAGGTTAGCTATACTACAAATTTAGCTTCATAGTATAATTTGGGTCACGTTCGGCAGAGCACATCAATTTTGAAGAATAAATTGAAGAGTACCCACACACACTAGATTGTCTTCATCAAAGAGGGGGAAATTGTAAGGACTCTCAAAAAGTTGATATTTGATGAAGTCAAGCAAAGAAAAAAAAGTAGAAGTGAAAACTAAGAAGAGATGAAGGATTGGTTATAGCTTAATGTGTGTGTGTATTTGGGTGGAAAGTGTTGATCCCATATGCAGAAGTTCAAGGATCAGTGGAGTCACTCATGGACTTTAAATCAAGTTAAGTGAAAATGTTTTTGGAAACTTTAAAAATTATGACTTTGGTTAAAATAAACCAATTTTTTTTAAACTTATATCAATTCATTTGCACCATTAAATAAATCATTAATAAATGCTTTTAAAACCTTTCTCAAAAATAAACTAAAACAATACTATAAAATCTCTGGTTTGAACTAGTTCTGATACGAGAGAAAAATACAAGATACAGTGTGAAAAATTACTTGATACAGAGAGAGATTAGTAGGAACAACTGGCTCTAGAAGGGGGGGTTGAATGGAGCTTGAACTCAATTCGCTATAAATAGAAACCACCAACCAAGGCAAAAATATAAAAGCATAGATAAAACAGTTTTATACTGGTTCACCCTAATCTCTTGGGTTACGTCCAGTTCTCCCTTTATTGATTTCATATTGACTAACAGTTGACCCCAAGGATCTTAGGCTGTTTAGGGTAACTTGCAAACGAGAAACCATAGATTGTATAGATTCATGATCTTCAATAGCAAACATTTCATATTGACGTTTAAGCATAGTCAATTTATTTCTTTTTACCTCTTTTGAACCTTCATATGTGAGAGCAAGTGTATCCCACATCTCCTTAGCGCTGACCATGGCAT
>Ga0209489_103005_pt1 | contig 33490 bp, 26 predicted proteins | sample SiratrowhiteBW_FD_187527 | JGI IMG/M metagenome (GOLD analysis project Ga0209489, IMG submission 187527) | Root nodule microbial communities of legume samples collected from California, USA - Siratro white BW (SPAdes) (version 2) | ecosystem: Host-associated > Plants > Roots > Nodule | place...
AAAAGAATTAATGTTCTCAAATTTCTAAGGAGTCAAATCTAAAGATAAAATGAAATTTCAATTAGGAGATTAGTAAATTATTTACCTTTTCTTATCACCATTAAACTCTTTTTGTATCTTTTCTTTAGCCTGATCCATTGCCTTGTAGATGAAACCCATGGCTGGTTTATCATCAGAATTTACCATTCTAAGCACTTGCATTATAGGAAATGCACCTTTCAAACATGTGACAATACTCTTCCAAAATTCTTTATCCAAAACCACCTCTTCAACTGAACTTCCATCCCTTGTCCTTGTAAAACGAGTATCCTTTCACTCATTACTAGTAAACATTCTAATCAAAGGGCCCCTGTGTTCTAAAAGACAACCTAATGTTAAGTAAGAGGTGGCAAAATGAGTTAAACCTGACCTCAACAAGTCTCTCCCCTTTGTGAAGTGATGTAGCAAAGAAATTAAAGATGTCCTAGAATAAATATAAGTAGTAATTTTCTACCTTTTGGAATAGTATTTTGATGAACAGGTACCTTCTTTTCAAAATCTTCTAACATTAAGTCAATGCAATGTGCTGCATATGGAGTCCAATAGAGTGTTTTCCTTTTCTTTATTAACAACTCACTGGCTGCTTTATAATTGGCAGCATTTTCTGTTACAATTTGGACAACATTTTCCTCACCGATTTCTTCAACAATGTCATCCAACATCTTAAATTTTATTAGCTATTTTTGAGATAGCAGAGGCATCAATAGATTTCAGAAAAATAGTTCCCTTTGGATTGTTAACTAAGAAGTTCAATATAGTTCTTCTTCTCTTATCAGTCCACCCATCAGTCATTATCGTGTAGCCTGTTTTCTTCCATGCAGTCCTATGAACCTCCAAAACATCTTTTATTGCCTGAACTTCTTCCTTTAAGTACTTTACTCTTATTTCATGATATGAAGGTGGCTTAAATCCTGGGCCATAATTTGCAATCGACTCAACCATCGTCTTAAATGATCTGCTTCTTGACACATTAAATGGTGTGCCATTATCATAAAAATGCCTTGCCACATCCCTACAAACACTCTCTCTTTGATCCTTCTTAAATAGTTGATTAATTATGGTCTGTGAACTGGTTGCCCTTTCTTAAAAATAGTTCTATCCTCCTCTTCAATCCTCTTTCTTTTTTCAATTTCTATAACATCATCATTAGTATCAAGCCTTATTTTTTTCATTAATTTTTGCTGCAAGCCCACAACAACTTCAAACATTTCTCCTTTTACTTCATCCGTAACACTTTTGCAGGCAACTACTTCCTTTTGAGTTCCTGCCAAGTGGTGCTTCAACCTGTAAACCCCTCCTGTTATAGTCTTTTGGCAAAATTTGCATTGAATCTTTCTTGGATCACCGTCAATACATATTCCATGTTTCCAAGCCATGTCTGTTCTACTACCTAGAGCATTCTTTACCACCTTTTTAGTGTGAGCACTTTGTTAGAAGGAACCCTTTTCAGCAGCAACATCATTAGAGGGAGGATTAGAAGCTCCTGAAGCCATTATGTAATATTCTTCTGCAGTTTATTTTGTAAAATGAATATAAGTACATAAAAAAAGAAACATAGCCGGAATAGAAGAAATAAAAGTGAAAGAGATAAAAACAAAACCGTCAATTTTGTGAGTTTTAGTTTGAGAGTGAAGTGGTGTCCCACGAACAAGAAGATACAGAAACAAAACTATTAGTTTTGTGAGTTTGAGAGTGAAGTGGTGTCCTACAAACAAACAAGAAGATACAAATCTGTGACTATGGTTTTAGAATTTGGTAAGAAGAATGCAGAAGAGATGTTTCATTTGCCTTAATTAAATTAATTTATTTTATTATATTTGAATTTGAAATAGACCCAATCAGGAAGGAGGAGTGAGCGTGCAGGCAAAGTAAAGGACTCTTCAATTGAAATGTTATTGGAAAATGGAGAATAGTAAATGTGCAGTGCAGTAACAGAAAGAGACTCTTCATTTTTTAATTTTATTTTAATTACATTAATTTTAATTGGATGAATTGGGTGGTGGTACGACACATGTAACAAAGTCAGAATTTAATTACATTAATTTTAAATAAAATTAGGTTTGGACATTAACTCAAGAAGGTGAACAATTTGATACAGGAAAAAATCGCGATCACACGGTTTTGCGATTTTGTTCGACGATCCATACGATCTTGCTATTTAACGATCCTGAGTGGAATTTGAATCGTATTAAGCATGTAAAATCGTAAAATCTTACGATTTTACGAGCAAACTCTCGATTTTAATTACCATGGATATAGGTGATATGTATTTATTTTAACCACTTTCCTATTGCAAAGTGATATGAATAATGACAAGTTTTGGACCATTTTTCGGTATTTGGGCTTATTGTTCTTTAATTGAAAGTTTGACTCAATTTGATGAAAATTTTGGAAAATTTTCAGACTTGATCATGTTTCGTATTTTGCCCATAACTTTTGCTACAGACCTCGGATTAACTTAATCTTTATGTTGTTTTGTAGATAACTCGATGATCTACAAAGGCTGTGAGAGGATCCAAGACCAAATTCGAATTGTAAAGTAGACGAAATCAGCCTTGAATTTTGCATACGGAATCTACACAACACTTTGAGCGAAAATATTCAATTAAGGACAACTTAGTCATTTCACCTTCAAATGAGTTGGAATCAAAACTGTGCGTTTTTTTTTTGTTTAGTCAGACAACATAGAGGTGAACCTAGGCCACCTTAGGTCAAGAAAAGCTCTGAATATTATAGTGATTTGTGACGGCACCCAGACCACACAGTTGTCGTTTTTGGAAATACAATTTACGTTCACTTTCTTGGCTTCTTCTTCGTTTCTGCACTTTTATTTTCGTGTTCATTCTCTCCATATTCATTTTCATGCCAACCATGATGATGAGTGGCTAAAAGTTGTTCAATCCGATTCCCGAAGGTTCTCCTGTTCTGTTAATCCTTAGGTTTGCGTTTTGTATTTGTTTATGCAATTACTTGTTCATTTGCTATTTTAATATGATTGTTGGATTTAATGGTTGGAATGACTCTATAAATCGGTGAATACAGTTCTATTGAAATGTGTTGTGGAGTTCCCGAGTCGGAGTCAAATCGAACCGATGATGTTGCTCACCATGTGATTGCATTGGTTGGCACACTAGGTGTTCGATAAAATGGTTCGCAATTGTGAAGTAGTCGGGATGTTAAATAGATGCAAGGATTTCGATCTGTTTAACCCACGGATGTAATTGGGATTATGTTTAGAAACTAGTGAGGGATTTGAGAGAACCGAAGGGAGGTCGGGTTGATTTTTATTACGTGAATTTCTCTATTTTATTTGAATCATTTTTTCTGTTTCTTTTGTTTAAGCGTCGTACTTGCCACCCCTCCCCCTTTCTACTGTTTTATATTTTTAGTTATTGAGAACGTTCGAGTGGTCCTTGGAAGAATGACCTAAGTCAACTATATTGCAAAATCTAGCCTCCTAGTTTAATATGGGACGCACTCGACAACGCAAATCAATAAGTATTTAGGAAGCTATAATCAATGGTTAATATGTTGTAAATGATATAAAAGAAGAAAAAAAAAATGGGGTGATCTTGATAGTATGAACAAAGAAAGCATCAATATCATAACTTCTGCATCGAATCTTAATAGATTTTTTTCTATCTCTCGATGTAGTGGTGCCAAGGAAATGTAAGACACCTTGGAGGTAACACATGAAAATATAACATATATGAAGAGAGAAAGAGATAATTCTTTGATTCAAGAATATGAAATGTTCAAAATGAAACAAGGGAAAATAATCTTAGATATGTAAAACTTATTTACTGGTATTATAAATCATCCCACGGGACTTGCCAACGTTTGAGAAAGAGGATTTGAATGTAAATATTTTGAATTTTTTAGATATAAACTACAAGCCATAAGTCATAGCTATTTCAAAATCCAAAGACTTATTGTTTATCAATCTTCCATCTTTGTTCAAAAAGCTTAGACATCATGAGTTAAAAATGAGCAGGCTAGCTAAACAAGAAAGTAATGATAAGAAGAAAAAGGGACTAACCTTAAAGACTGTTGTTCATAAAGAATAAATAAGTGATGAAGACGGTGGTGAGGGAAGTGAACCAAAAGGTTTATCTCTTTCATTGAGAAAACTCAATAGATTTCAAAAAACAAAGAGGAAAGATAAGATTTAAAGAAAAAGGGTATAATAAGATTTAAAGAAAAAGGGTATAATAAAAATTATAATTTTATTTCTACTAACTTCCTTTGCTTCTGATTGTGGAAACTAAGGACATACAAAATTTGAATATCCAAATGTGTAATATAAAGACAAGTTTAGTTAGAAGAAGAATGAGAAACCTTCTAAAGTTAAAAGTCTATATATAGCATGGGATGAAAATTATGTATCTTGCTCTACTAAATCTTCAAAAGATAATGAAGAAATAAATATGTTGTTTATTGTTGATTGTGAGATTGAAAGTAGAGTAGGTTCCTCTATTTTTGAAACTAGTACAAATTATTATTAGTTGTTAGATGCATTCAAAGAACTACATGATGATGCTAATAAAGTATCCTACTCGAACAATAGACTCAAATGAATGAACAATTGACTTAAGAACAAAGTAAGTGAGATAGAGAAAGGATTAGAAAATTCAAAATTTACACAATTTTGATATCCTAACAAGAAATGACTATTTGGAAAACAATACTCAATTAAGCCAAAAGTGGCTTGTGACAAGAATACTAAAAGGGTTAGCCAAGAGTGGTTACATGCCCAAAGAATACTCAAGTAAGCTAGGAGTGAATTGTGTCAATAATACTTAAAGGGTTACCAAGAGTGACTATAAGCTAAATAAATACTCAATTATGCCAAGAGTTACTAATGTCAATAATACTCATAGAGTTAGTTAGGAGTTCCCTGAGTCCAAATAATACCCAATTAAGTTAGGAGTGGCCTGTGACAATACTGAAGAGGTTAGCAAAGAGTGGTTGTGTCCAAAGAGTATCCAATTAAGCTAGGAGTGGTTATGTCAACCATACTCACGAGGCTAGCTGAGTACAAGCTCGATGAATATTTAGATAAGCCAGGAGTGGCTTGTGTCAACAATACTCAAAGGGTTAGCTAGAAGCATCTACGTGCCCAAAACCATAATGAGTTAAGCTAGGAGTGACTTGTATCAAGGATACTCCAAGGGATTATCCAAGAGGGGCTACGAGGCTAAAGAATAATCATCTTGTACTTCGCAGGAGTAGTCTACTTAATGGAACTCAATCAGTTGTTTGAGAACTAGATGTAGTCTGCGTGGTCAAACGAACTAGAATAAAAGTTACAGTGTGGTATGGTTCCTTGAAGGAATGTAGCATCTAGATAAACTCCTTTGTAGATGGAGAATAAAACCTAACTAAGGAAATAATGATAATGGTGCAATAATGGAAGCAAAATAGGATGTTAACATGTCTCAATGGAAGAAATGCAAAGAAGAACAACTAAACAATGTAACATGAAAGTAAAAATGTATTATGATAGGAGAAAGGATGAAGAACACACCACCTTATGGGGAGAACCTCTAAGGATAAGTGCTTGAAAAGCCACCACTTAAGAAAGCTTCTAAAGATAAAAACTCAAGAACAAAAGAGAAAGGAGACAATCTCAACTTTCAAAGAAAACCACAAAGGTAATTCTCATTCACTTACTTCTATGATTTTTACAATTGAATGATTCCTTTATATAGGCATGGTGGATGTCCAAATGGTGTGTCAAGAGTCAAAAGATTAACAAAAGTTAACTATGACTAAGCCAAACAAATCTCCCAAAAATTAGGGAGTTGTGCTCAACAGTTATTGTTAGTAAAAATTGCAATGATAGCAAGTGCACCATTCATAATGTAACAAGTAATATAATTATCGTTCTCTCCCAAGGGATTTATGCAACACAAAACTATTTATATGATTATGATAAATTTAGACCCAGGAAATAACTCATAATTTAAATGTTGTGCAAAAAAGTAAAATTAAAACAAATAAATATTTTTAGGGTTTTTTATCAATACTTAGAACACAGAAAAAAGGTGAAAATGAATAGACTGAAATTATCAGGGTCAGATTTCACTAAACATAATTGTGATATATAAAAACAATTTTTTTCTTTTCTATCAATAATCAATGTCAGTCCATAAAATTACTCAGACCTGATTCCTTAACAGATGAGCTAGGGGATTATTAATTGTAAATTCCTTGATTAATTATATAAATAAATCTTGCATTCACACAAGCATCTTAAGGACAACAAATGAATCACATTTTCTTCCTAGACACGAGCTTTCATCTGGCAAATTAATTTGGTTCTAGATTTAAAAGATATTTTTCAATACTCTTAAGAATCTATGATCCAGTTATGGATTCTCACAACAAGCATACGTATATAATTAATATTTTGATGTATTGAAAGAAAAACATTTATGATAAGACCTAAGATAAGCCCAAATATGATTGCATGAGAATTCCATCGGACCACATCTAACCCCAACAATAATGGGTTTAGGTCCTCATAGTCATGACAACACCAAACAACCAATCAACAAAAGGGTGGATTAAACCCAAAAACACCTACTCTGCCTCCAATTTTAACCTTTTATGATTTCTGGTTGAAGATCATAGCCCTTATGCAATAACAGCTATTAAATAAAATTTGAAATTGGACGTTTGTCCTTGGTGCATATGAATTGCGTCGGACGTAATTGGATTTGTTATAGTTTCGACAAGTTGGACCAACTTTTAACAAAGTGACGCCTAACCCACCTTTCATGTGACCGACCTAGCTTTCAGCATCAACATTTCAATTTTGCCCTTATGTGCTCCTCAAGGACTCCAATCTTACTCTTCTTGACCCAAATGCTTCCTGATAATTTATTTGAAAAAAAAGCTAATGTTATTAAGAGTAATATTTGATGAAAAACTCAAGTAACAACTTATTTATAAAAGAATCAATTAATTATAAAACATTAGATTTAGTAGGTGAAAGAGTTTTAGGCTAAGTTTAAGGGGGTGAATTAAACAGTCAAAAAATTTCGCAAATATTATGTAAAAGAGTGAAAGAAAGAATGAATTCTCTCATTTGAAACAATTTACTACGAGTTCAATAGCTACAAAACCGAAAAACAATCAGTTTAAATTGCAGTCACTACAACACAACAGAAAATCAATCAATTTAATTCAACAAACAACTAGTTAAATTTTCTTTGCCAAAAATCCAACTAAAGAAAGTAGTCAATTAAATTTGAAAACAATGAATTTAAAATTTACAAATTCTTGTTGGAAATTCAATCAATTGATTTTTAGAACAATCAGTTAGGTTTTTTCAACAAATTAGCAACATAGTGTACAAAATGATAAAGAAATGATAAGTTTTTGATATCCAACAACAATACATACAATTCAGATAAGTCACAGTACAAAAAATGAGCGCTATACAGTTAAATCAGAAAATCATAGCCAGTGCAGTAAAGGAAAAATAATCAATTCAATTACAAAAATAGTTGATTGATTATTCGTGTAGAAATATAAATTATACAGAATTGAAACGTGATTCAAGATGAAAGAAAGAGAGAGAAAGAACACAAGATTTTATACTAGTTCACTTTTTCTCAAGAGCTACATCTAGTCTCCTTTCCAACAAGCGAAGAAATTACACTCAAATCACAAATGCACTCTACAAGATCACACAAACTACTGTGCAAACCCTGCTTGAAATCAAATAGCGAAATGCAATTTTGTCAAGAACAGGTTCCAAGCTTAGAAAGATTTGATTTCATTATGGAAATAAGCCCAAAAACATCATATAATTTAACTCTATAAGTTATGTAGGTGCATGGAATGAAATTATTATAAATGATGACATGGAAATCCTTACACTTGTTTATGATTGGTGCAACACCTAGGGAGTTCTAAAGGTTAAGGAGCTTCCCTCAAGTTGCTTTCCTTTAATTCTTCACTTCTCTCAAGTTCCTTTCATTTTTAATAGCTCGACTTGCTTGATTTTTTTTAATTTCTTCTTCCAAAGCTCTAATTATTTCTTTTGTTTTTATTCCTTAAAATTGTTTCTTAATTCTTTTACTTTATATATTCTAGCCATGATCCTTGTTTTAATTCCTTCATACTCCTCTTCCTCTTGTTCCTCAAATTCCTCAACCTTGCATGTACCATCCTCCACGTATTGGAGATAATTCATGTAAAGAGAAGGATCAGAAACATTGAAGCTATGGTTACCAGTAAAATCATCAGATATTTTATTCATAAGCATTGTTATTAATCAAGTAGTTGAAAAGGGTCGTCTCCCCTAGCTTGGAGCTTGAATTTGTGTTGATTTGGAAATATATATTTTCTTAAGTGTACCCAAACCCAATCCCCAGGTTGGAAGATAACATCTTTCCTACCCTTATCTACTTTTTCCTTGTATTTTTTCCACTGTCCTCTTTATTTATTTTCTAACCTTGACATGTAAATCTCTAATTAATGGTATTCTTTCATTAGCATCACTACACATCATATCTTTAATAGATGGAAGAGGAGATAAATCTAACGAGGTCAAAGCATTAAACGCATAAACAATTTGAAAAGGAGAATGGGAAGTGGTAGAACGAATTACTCTGATGTAAGAAAACTCACTGTGAGGTATGTGTTTTCCTTTCCTTAAGATTTTTGGATAACAAGTTGACTTAAAGTTCTAATAACCATTTTTATTTGACCATCAATTTAGGGGTGACATGTTGAGGAAATAATTTTTGTACCAAGTTTACCCCCACAAGGTCCTTCAAAAGTGATTATGGAACTTAGAGTCTTGGTCAGATATAATACTACTAGGGAGTCCATGTAATCTAACCACTTCTTCGAAAAATAAATTAGAAATAAGACATGCATCATCTACTTTGTGGCATGGTAAAAAGGTTTCCATCTTTAAAAATTGATCCCACAAAGAGAGAATCCCATTCCTTAATCTAAGCAATCCAAATATAAAATCCATTTAAATATCTTGCTAAGGAACGTTAGGAGCTTGAAGAGGTGTGTACATGCTATGGGGTAAGACTCTAGCTTTGTCCTTCTTGCAAATGTTGCATTTTTCACAAAATTTCAAAACATTCTTTTTGAAATGGGGCTAGTAAAAATGTTCTTTGAAAATTTCAAGAGTCTTATTAACACCAAAGTTCTCCATTAGACCTCCCTCATAAGCCTCTTGGATGAGAAGTTTTTGCAAAGATCCCTTGGGTATGCAAAGGTTTTTACCTGGAAAAAGAAATTCATCATGTATGAAAAATCATCTGCAAGCATCCTTGGAAAAATTTTCATAAATTAAAGAGTACTCATCATCATGTTGATACAACTCCTTAATGTGATCAAAATCCAAAAATTTTGTTCCAAAGTGACAACAATAATTTTTGTGACCTTGTTTATGTTTGATCACATAAGGAAATTCTTCAATATACTATATGTCTTTTGTTAAGTTTGCATTGGCTTGTCAAATATTTAGGGGACTCATGATCACCATGAATCAGAAATTCCTCTGGTCAAGATAATAATTCCAATTTTGCAAAGCCTTAACAAAGAATAAAGTTATTTATCATAGGTTGAATAATTTAGATGACTACGCTGAACTTCTCACTAAAATAGGCTACGAGGTGACCTTCTTGTATTAAAAATGCTCTTATTTCAACATTTTATGCATCACACTCTCTCAAAATATTTTTAAATTTTTGGAAAAGCCAAGATAAATGTATTGAATTTTTGAAAATCCTCCCCTTACTCTTTATTCCATGAAAAAAGGAACATTTTTCTTCAAAATTTCATTTAGGGGACAACAGTTGTTGAAAAATATTTATTATAGAAACTAGCAAGCCCATGGAAAGATCTCACCTCTTTGATGTTCATGGGTATGTGCCACTCTCGTATCGCCTTTACCTTATTTTGATATACTTGGACACCTTTGTTACCAATGATAAAGCCTAAAAAAATTGGCACTAGTCATTGTAAAAATACATTTTTCTTTGTTCACATATAAAGCAATGTCCCTTAATGTCCCAAACATGACCCTAAGATGATACTCATGTTCATGCATGGTCATGCTATATACAAGAATATTATCAAAGTAAACCACAACAAATTTGCCTCAGTAAGGTCTAAGTACATGATGCATGAGTTGCAAGAAAGTACTAGGCATGTTTGTTAATTCAAAAGGTATCACAAGTCACTCATAAAGTCTAAATTTGGTTTGAAAAGTTATTTTCCATTTGTCCCCCTCTTTACCCTTATTTGATTGTATCCACTTTTTAAATATATTTTAAGAAAAGAAAACGGTACCACCACACAATTCCTCTATCAAGTCATCTAGTCGCGGGATGGAGTGTCTATACTTGATAGTAATGTTATTAATATCCCTACAGTTCGTACACATTCTAAAAGTCATATCATTTTCAGGTACGACACATGGGATTATGATTTCACGAATATACTTCTTCTCTAAGAATCCATTTACTTTTCTTTGAATTTCGTTTGCTTCATCTAGATTCCCTTAAATTCCTTCAAGAGTTTCTCAATGTCTAGAGAAGGTGAAGGAGAAAGAGAAGTAGACATAGTGCATGCATTAGTACGTAAAAGAAACAAAGGTTTTTTATTAAGTTTTGCTTTTTTAACTTCTTTGTAGAAAGCCATGAGTGACTTGTCTTGCAACCATTTAGACTTCATGCATTTCACATGGTTGTCTCTTGATTCCTTCATTGCAAGTTGGTCTCTCCTCACTTCTTTGGGAGTTAAAGGTGTAAGTGAATATGTCCTTCACTTTTCAAATGAGAACTTGTTGGTGAGGTCATCATGGTATATATGTCTATCATATTGCCATGGCCTTCCTAACAATACATGACATGCTTCTATAGGGACCACATCACATAGGATTACATCCTTGTATTTTCCAATGGAGAAACTCAAAAGCACTTTATCAGTAACCTTAATTTCTCCATTTTCACTTAGCCATTGTATCTTGTAAGGTCTTGGGTGGGGAGTAGTTGGAAGATTCAATTTTCCCATCAAACTCTTACTTGCCACATTTGTGCAACTTTCTCCATCGATGATGAGGATACAAAATTTGTTGTTTATAAAGAATCTTGAATGAAAAATATTTTCACTTTGAGAATCACCAATGTCTTTATAGACATAGCCAAATATTTTCCTTACAACCAATAAGTCACCTTTTTTAGGGATAAGTTCATATTCACCGTGGGAAGAAGAATTACTCTTGGTTATTGAAGAAGGAGAAGAAGATGAAGGGGAAGAAGGATAAGATAAAGAGGAATGTTTGGGTTGTATTTCTCCATTCTTCATCACCATAACCCTTTTGTTTCGGCAATTGAAAGCTTTATGTTGGTAACCCAAACATTTAAAACATTTCATTGAAGTTGTTTATTCTTCCAATTTGGGTTTAGATTAAGAAGAAGAATGCTTAGGATCCTTAGAATATGAAGAATGCTTATACTCTTTTAAATATGAAGAAGATGGTTTAGAAGACTTAAATTGGAGTGAATTCTCTTCTTCCTTGTTCTCCTTAGAGGATTTCTAATAGGCATATTTTTGGTAAGCAAGGCACCTATTCAATTTCCTTTCAGCCTTCATTGCTTGGCAAAGAACCTTGCCACGACATCTTGAATGTCATGGTTAAGGCCATTCAAGAACCTTGCCATTCTAGATTCAACACTTTCCTCTAACTCACTCTTAATTGTAAGCATCTCCTTTTCTTTGTAGAATTCCTTGACACTCTCTTTTTTCTCAAAGCATTTTTTAAATCTTTCCAAGTATTAATTTGAGAATGTTTATATTAATACTGTCCTTTTCATATTTGTTCCACTAAAACAAATCATAACCCTCAAACTCTAAGACAATAAGTTTCAAAATCTCCCTATCTCTAAAATCACAAGAATAGACAATTTGATTCACTTTCCCCTCTCATTCCTCATGCATATTAGGATCTGAATCACCACTAAACTTCAAAAATCTAACATTATGCTTGAATAGTTTCTCCTCATGTTTAGATTTATGTGATCTCCTCTCTCTTCTCTCACTGCTTGGTTGGTAAAAAGCTAAATGCTAATATCCTCCATGTTTGTAGAAGAACTTAAAGAATCTCTGCCTCTATTTTGCCTCGTTTACTTCAAAATTTGCTCTAATTTCTCCTCTTTTTGGGCCATTTCCTCCATGGTCATTTTGTAACCATCCATATTCACACTTCCCTCCTCCTTGGAACTCAAAGACAATGTAGAAAATTTTTTAAAACAACCTACACAAAATTTCAAAGAGAAACAACAAAAGCTAGACAAAAAAATGAGTGTTAGTAGCAAACAATTTATTTTAATTTTTCTTAAGTATTTTTACTCTCAAATTTTTCTCACTCATTTCACTCATAAAAAAAATAAAATATAGAAGGATGTCTCAGCCACTCACAAAATTTGACGACAAACTTACCAAAGACGTATCAAAATCTGCCTTAAGTTCAAATCAAGAAATATTATCTCTAAAGTGAATGAAGTAATGACTCTAGACACACTAATTCTTGAGAATTCAATAAATGTATGACAAATAAGTGGAAATAAGAAAGACAATATGAAAATGGTAAAAAAAAAAATGCAAACAAAATATTATACCACTTAATATGGCAAATTGAAAAAGAAAAAGCTTGAAAAATATTCAAAGAAGGGTGAATTTTGATGCAAAACTTTCACCAATTGGATTAATGTAAAATCTTGAAATTAAAGATATCGTAGAATAACAAAATTTCAGAAAAGAAATCCCACACAAATCCTGGAAACAATTAAGTAATACCCTAAAGGAAGTGACCATGAAAATTGAATCAAGAAACTAGGGCCAACAATTCATGAAAAATATTTGAACTAAGAGGTCACTAAGATAGAGTCTCGATCAGGAGCTTATAAAGAGATTGGGCCTAATTAGTCTTGTTTGGGCCTCCAAACTAACTTTCGGGTCGAAGTTCAAAATTGGATAAAATCACTCTAGAGAGACTTTGGAGCTTCCAGATTACAAGACCTCTACCTATAAAAAATTGTATATAGTGTAAAATTTATTTTTTTGGTATCGAATTTTTGGCCAAATAAAATAGGATTTGGGTCTTGTATTTTGGGCAAGAGTAGTATGAGTTTAAATTTTGAGCCTTGTATTTTGACTAAAGAGTAGATTAGTTTATCTTGAAACTTGGAGGTAAAAAGCTTAAACCTAAGAGAAAAAAGGGAAGGAGTTTACTAGGGCTTAGGTGTCATGTACAAGGGCTAATGTGCAGTGAATTAGGAGCATAAGTGGCACCAGGTGGAAGCTTAGGTGGCACCACATGCTTTCCATGCCACTTGCCACATGTCATCCTATGTATGGAGAAGATTCTCTCAAATCCTAGCTTGACATGTGTCAACTCCTTATTGGAGAGGCATGGACTTCATACACTATAAATGAGTGCCTTATGTAACTCAATATTCAACTTTCAATGAATAATAATTGAAGTCTTTTAAAAGAGACTTCCTTTTCCATAAAAGACTACAAAAAAATGAACCTTTACTCCAACAACCACACCTTCACAGTAACAACGCCACTGAAGTGGAACCGTCAAACCATCGTGACAATGGCGACGAAGGCAGCCAACCAAGACAGCAAATGAAGAACAACGGTCGCGAAACGAGAGATCAGACGTGAGGGCAGAGAAGACGAGAGGACAGAGAAAACGAGAGGACGAAGAAGACGAGAGGACACGCCAATGTTTGGTGTTTATAGTCTTTAAACATAAACGCAAACCTTAGCGAAGCTTTAAAACACATTTACTTTACATGCTGGATTAAAATAATATATTTTTGTCACATCAGCAATATCAAATTAAGGTAACTCCATGTCACAGTGTCAAAATAATATTATTCTTGTAAGATAATGTTGATAGAAAACCCTCTAGATATTCGTAAAATCGGTCAAAATGTTTATTTCCTAAGTTTAAACCTATTTGCTATATTTTTAAGTGAGGATTTTATTTACTCAATTCTAAGAATTATTTTTCGATCTTGAAAATATCAGGCATTACATAATTTGATTAAAAAGCTGATGGAATTTTTTTTTAAATAGATATCAATTTTTTTTCTTCTTTCTAAATTTTGTATTACACAATTTTAATATCACCTAAAAGAATCAATTTCATTTCCAATCAAATTTTACATAATTTACCGTTAATTTTTACGTTTGATTGTTACAGTTTTTACCTTCACCTCATATTAGGGACTGATAAATTCAATGAAATTTTTCTCCGCTTCCTAAAAGAATTCCATTCGTGAGAAAAGGGTCATGATCATAAGAATCACAACACAAAAGACAAAGATGAGAGCGCATGACACGACATGATCGCTAGCAGCTAGCGTAATGAACCAAACTAATTGATTAAAAAAAAAGAAGGATACAAAATGAATGAAGGTTCAAAGTTGTACTCTACGTTGATATGAAATGAATGGCAATCACAATATAGTTGTAGTCTCCACTGCATTAGAAAAAAACTTGTAGTAAAAAAGGTTGAAAGAAAGAGTGTGGAGAGAGGTGGTGTGATTATTGATACCACCTATGTGGGGATCAAGAGGACCCTCATAGAGGGAAAGCAGAAGCATGCACGTAAAGGCAAAGAAAGTGGTGGTTAGATGGATTTGACAGACATGCCTCAATCATGATGGTCTTGCATCACTCACCTGTCAACCCTATCATTGTGCTCTGCATTGCCTTGCCTCTCTGTGCTATGTGTTTTATTGTTTGTCTCCCATGATGAGTGAGTATGTATGCACCCTTTTCCACATTGACTAACTTTTCCAGCTTAAATTGCGCAAGCACCACACGTAGAAAGTCGTTGGATTTTTATACTGCAGCATATAATTATATTATCCACTAGCTAGAAGAAGAAACTTTGATCTGCTTTTGAGTAAACAGAATGGCTACATCCCTCTTCCATCACCAGACTATACCTTTGGAAAGCTGTAATGACAAATGGCAATATCTTCAGCTTTTGAATACGGAATAACCATATAAGAAATGACATATAAAATGACATCATGTGTGAGACCTACGGGCGTGACAAGTAGTGCATCCTGAAGACTAGAGATATTTAAAATAAAATGTCTAACCTAATAATGCATAAGAATATGTTGAAGTGACAAAGAAACAAAAGAATATTAGTGCAAAATATATCTTTTATTCTAATCACTTAAGTTAAATTATTTTATTTAGCAATCTAATGTATATGTGATGTTAGAAAAAATGACTTGTTTTTCGTTAGTGAGAGACTTGACATAAACGAAATTTTTGTTATGTTGGTTAGCCCTTTTAAGTGGTAAAAAATGATTCTTTCTATATCAGTTAAGAATAAACAGTATAAAATTCAAAAAAAAAATTAAAAATAGGTTTTTAAACGTCGATTAGGATTATAATTAAAGTGTAGATCTACATTGTTAATACTAACTAATGTACATTGTTAGGACTATAACCAATTTCAATTTATATTTTTTACATTGGTTACGATCATAAGCTATGTACACAAATATATTTTTTTTTTCCAATAACTTCCTTGTTTTGCATCCAACTCCAGAACATGTAATACAATTAATCATTACAAATTAGACAACACCAAATAACTATAACTAAAATTGTCTATAGGCATCCACTATAAAATAATTCTATTGCATACAAAAATTAGATACGGATAAAAATTTATATACAAAATTTGTATTATATATAAAATTTTACATTCGTATGTAAAACCAACATTATATATAGAATTATATATGAATTCGCATTCGTATGTAAAATCAACATTATATATCGAGTTTTACATACGAATTTACATTCAAAGTACTACATACTGATTTAATCCATACATAAATCCGTAACAAATATAAATCAACATTATTAATATTAACATTATCATTATTATTACTTATATTATTAATTATTATAAATATTTTTAACATTGTAATTATTAATATTATTATTAGTATTATAATATTATTATTTAATATTATTAGTAATATTATTATTAATTTTATTACTAATATTTTTATTATAAATGCTATTATTATTAATAATTTCATTAACATACTAATATTATTATTAGTAATATTATTAATAATATTATTGTTAATATTATTAATATTATTATTATTATTATTAATATTAATAATTATAATAATAATAAGTCACAATAACAATAGTATAATGATATTATGATAACAAATGTGATTTGGTTTAGTAGTATTGTGGTACCTATGGGACTTGGACTCGATTCTGCTTGAAAGATAATGTCAATAATATTACTAACTCTAATAATAATAGTTAATGTATAATAATAATAATAGTATAAAAAAAATATAACTACTAAGAAAAAAATCATAATTTTTAATTAAAACATCTGATTACATACGTATTTGAAATCTGTGTAAGTTATTTAAGAATTTTTTTAATGTAAAATTCTATAGATAAATTACATACGAAATAAATTCTGTATGTAAATTATCTATGAATTCATTCTATACGGATTTTTATCCGTATGTAAATATGTAGATAAAAAATTACGTATGGATTTTTGATCATTACATACAGATTTTGTCTGTATGTAATTTCGATTTTTTTCGTATGACCTTTTTTAAACCATCTTAAGCATTTGAACAAAAACACTAAACATATTGAAGAAGATAGTAAACCCGTATTATCAACATTTAAACCTCAAGCAATGAAGTATGAAACATGTGAATTATGATGACATACAAAACACTAAACTTATCCTAATATATGTAATATATATTACCTTTGTCTAGGAATTAGTAATATATGGACAAATGATGACACCTATCCAATACATCATGAAATAATCACTTTTAAATAAATCATCTTGTTGATATATGTTTAATTTATTTTTTTTATATTGATGCAAATGGAGATTATTTTGGTAAATCACACTGAAATCCAATTACGATAGTGTGATTTGTTGAAAATAGAGAAGTTATTAAACTTTGCCTACTTTTTGAAAGATTTTCGGATTATAGCTAAACGAACCAATATGGGCGCAAAGCCATCCGCTAAGAGTAGGACATGACATGCTCAGTAAAATTGGAGTAGAGAATGACCTAAGAAGAAATCAAGGTTCTGATTGGATTCAAGTTATAAAAGGGTCCAACTTGAATGAAGAAGCAGTTGAAGGAACATATGATATGCTAAGCTATAGGTGAAGAAAGTGTATATGCTGAGCAAAATAGTGGAATGGTTAAGATTGGGGAAAACCTGATGGAAGACCATCTCCAATGCTGCATATAAGAATAAAGAGGTCGCAAAGCTAGAGAATTAGTCAAAAGCTTACAAGGAGTTTAGACTTGATTGGGCCTCCAATAAGACAATTAGGTGCAAGTTCAAAATTGAAGAGATCACTCTAGAGTACGTGCTTGAAATGCTTTTTGTATGCTTCAGAAGCTTTCTATGTATACTTGGAATGCTTGGAAGACGTGTATTTGATGTTGTGATTTTTTGTTAGTGAGTGTTGTATATGTTAAGCATGTTGGTATTGGGTCTGGGAATGCTTGATTGTTGTCAATTTGTATTTAATTCGTGCATTAAGTGATGTGTACGACGTTCGATAAATGGAAGTCGAATTAGGGAAGTGTATAAGAAAGGCATTGAAGAGTTTCTACAATTTGCTTAACAAAATGGAGCAGAAATAAATAGAAGATATTATTTTCCATGTGTTAATTGTTTTAATGTGAAATGACTAGATATTGAGTTGATACGAGAGCATATTCGTTGTGATGGTTTCTTGAAGAGGTATACAACATGGACTTGGCATGGTGAAGTATATATTTGGTCAACATTCTAATATACATTCTAAAGATCGCATGGAGGACATGATTCGTGATATTGGAGAATATAGTTTCCATGAAACACATGTGTATGATTCATTGAAAGATGATTCAACAACAAAATGTATCCTGGTTGTTCAAGTTTCACACGTTTGTTAGCACTATTATGATTATTTCATATAAAGGCAAGAAATGGGTGAATCCATAAAAGCTTCACTGAATTGCTCGAGTTATTGAATGAAATACTTTCAGAAGGTAATACATTATTGACCAATCACTATGAGACGAAAAAGATATTGTGTCCAATGGGTATGGAGGACCAGAAAATACATGTTTGTTCCAATGATTGCATAGGTGTCCTAGATATAGGGTGTCACGATACAAAGTAAAGGATGATGACGGTGATGAAGATGACATTGATATGTAATTATTTTAACCACTTTCTTAATACATATTGATAAGAATAATGACAAGTTTTGGACCATTTTATTGTATTTGGGCTTATTGATCTTTAATTGAATGTTTGACTTAATTTGATAAAATTTTCGAAAATTTTTCAAATATGAGCATGTTTCGTATTTAATCCATAACTTTTGCTACAGACCTCGTATTAACTTGATCTTTATGTCGTTTTGTAGATAACTCAAAGCTCTACAAAAGTTGTGAGAGGGTCCAAGACCAAATTCAGACTTTAAAGTTGACGAAATCGGCCTTAAAGTTAGCGTACAGAATGTGGACAGCACTTTGAGCGGAAATTTTCATTTGAGGATAACTTAGTCATTTCACCTCAAATTAGTTGGGATCAAAACTGTGCGTTTTTGGGTTTATTAGGGCAACTTGCAGGTGGGCCTTGGCGCCACCTTAGGTTAGGTTAAACTCTGAATATTATTGTGAACAAGGGGGGCAGCCGCCAACTAATTTTTTTTGGACAGATTTTGAAATAGAGTTTGGGTGCTTGCTTGTTTTCTTCTTCTTGAATCGTTCTTCACTTTGGCAATTTTATTCTCGTCTTTATTCGCGACTGCATTTCTATATTTGGTTATTGTTCATGTTGATTCCACCATGAGTGGCTAAAGCTTTTGTTCAATGTAGTCCCTAGATGTTCTTACGCTTCCGTTTATCCCTAGGTTCGTGTTTCGTGTTGTTTTTCTATAATTACCTACTCATTTTATGTTTTAATTTGATTGTTTAATTTAATGGTTGAATTGAATCTATAAATGTTTAAATACAGTCCAATTGGAATGTATTGTGGAGTTCCCGAATCGGAATCAAGTCAAACTGAATGTGTTGCTCACCATGCGATTGCATTGCTTTGACGCACTGGGTGTTCGATAAAATGCTCCGCGATTGTGGAGTGTTCGTGACGTTAGATAATTGCAGGGATTCTGGTCTGTTTAACCCACATATGTAATTGAGATTATATTTAGAAACCAGTGAGGGATTACGGAGAAACGAAGGAAGACCGGGTTGATTTTCATTACGTAAACTTTTCCATTTTTTCTTGAATCGTTTTTTTTTTTTTTTGTTTATTCTGTTTAAGTTTCATACTTGCCAACCCCCCCACCCCACCGTGTTACTGTTTTATACTTTTAATAATTGAGAACGTTCGAGTGGTACTTGGAAGAATGACCTACTTATGCTATATTACAAAATCTAGCCTCGTAGTTAATTTGGAACGCGTTTGGCAATGCGAATCAATGAAAAAGAGTCCTCCTGCAAAAGTATTATGGTATCTTTCAATATTATTGCGATTCAAACATTTTCTTTTGTCAATGTTAAGGATGCAAAGAACTTGATGTGTCATTCAAATGGAAGAAAATGTGATGGGTTGTTACGATATGCTGTCGATTCACCATTATGAAAGAAAATTGATGATTTTTATCCAGAGTTTTGGAGTGATCCATGAAATCTCAGAATTAGTCTTGTAATAGATGGAATTAATCCATACGGTAATTTTTACCAAACATAGTCCATGACCTGTTTTGGTCATTATTTATAATTGTCGTATTGGTTATGTATGAAGAGAAAATATATGATGTTATCTATGATAATATCAAAACCAAGGCAACCCAAAATGACATAGATGTTTAGCTAAGTCCTTCGATAAAAGACTTAAGGTTGTTATAGGATGAAGGTGTTAAGGTTTCTTATACATCTAAATAGGTCAATTTCAATTTGTGAGCATTATTATTTTACACGATTAATGATTTTTCAACATTTGGAAATTTGAGCGGTTATAGTGTTAAAGGACATCACGCTTACCTGATATGTGAAGAGAACATAAGTTACCATCTACTAAAACATGGGAGAAAGACATCTTACTCTAGGCATCAAAGGTTTGTGAAATGTAATCACCCTTATCATAGGTCAAAAAAAGCTTTTAATTCTTGTTAGGAGTACAAAATTGCACCTTTACCCTTAAATGGTGAGGAATTCTATAACCAAGTATGCCACGTCGAAGTGACTTTTAGGAAAACCCTCAAGAATAGTGGTGTGAAAAACATAAGGAAGAAGAAATTTATGCTCTTTAAACTTCTATATTGGTCAAAGTTAGATGTTTGACATTACATAGATGTAATTCATGTGGAAATGAATGTTTGTGATAGTATAATTGAGACATTATTAAACATTAAATGAAAGGCAACCTCGTGGTAAACGAAAACAAATGCTTGTAAAGATTTGTTTTGGGTGTTCGGTTGGAATTACAACCACAACCTCATGGTAAATGAACGTACTTGCCACCAGCATGTTATACTTTGTAAAAATTTGAAAAGATCAGCTTCTTTGGGTGTTTGCAAGGAGTTAAAGTACCACAAAGATACTCTTCACATATCAAAAGTCTCGTGTCGATGGAAGATTTGAAACTTATGGGCTTAAAATCTCAAGATTTTTATGTTCTGATGCAAGACCGTCTCTCAATGGCTATTCATGGAATGCTACCAAAAAATGTTAGACAAGTCATCACTTGTCTTTGCCTATTCTTTAGTGTTATTTGTAGTAAAGTAATTGATCCTACTAGGTTGGATGAATTAGAAAATGAAGCCATCATTATCTTGTGTCAACTAGAGATGTATTCTCCTTCATTTTTTGACATCATGGTCCATTTAATTGTTCATCTAGTGAGGGAAATTAGAATATGTGGTTCTGTGTTTTTACGATGGATGTACCTTGAGCAATGTATGAAGATACTGAAAGGGCATGTGTAGAATCTATATTGTCCATAAGCATCTATTTTTTAGAGATACATTGCTAAGAAAGCAATTAAGCTTTGTACAACATATATGTTAGAAGCATATGCTATAGGCGTCCCAAGGTCTCACTATGAAGGAAGGCATTAAGGCAAAGGCACACGAGGTGTCAGGGTTAGCAAAAAGATCAACATAAGGTACTCCAAGCACACTTGTATATTTTGAACAATATTGATGATCTTCTTCCTTACTTAGATGCACACAAAATGTTGTTGAAGTCAATGAATCCTCGTGTAAATGAAAAATAGTTATTGATTGAGCATAACAAAACGTTTTTGAAATGGTTTAAAGGAAAAATTGGTCTACATGATTTTGAAGTTGATGAGTTGAAATGGTTAGCATGAGATTTAAATTTGATGCATAAGATGGTTTGGATATGATATTAATAAGTTGTCTTTTTATACAAACACTATGAGGATGAGAAAAATACAATGTAGAATAGTGGTGTGACCCTTGAGGCAGAGTTAATGCACTTTGCTAATTCAAAAGATAACAATCCTGTGATAGCTACAATAAGTTACTTTGCAGTAATTGAAGAAATTTGGAAAATTGACTATGTCAAATTTAGAGTTCCAGTATTTAAGTGTAAATGAGTTGATAATAACATAGGAGTGCATGTTGATGACTTGGGTTTTACTTTGGTTGATCTCGCAAATGAAGTCGATAACCATGATGACTCAAGAGTCCAATATATGTTGACAATCCTTCATTCTCAAGACACTTACCCTTAAGGAATGAGGAAAATGATGTTGATGAAGTACATGCTACAGGGAATTATCACAATGAAGGAACATGGGAGAACATTGTAACACTTCCATAATAGAAATAAGTAATGTTTATTAATTTGTTTTTTCATTTTAATTTTAATATTGATTTTATTAAATTTGAACATTCATTTTATTTAATTTGAACATTTATTTTTGTTAGTCTTAAGTTATATATTAAATATGTTTTAATTTTTTTGCATGTCATGGTTGATTCATCAAAGAATATTAGAGAAGCTACACACTTGAGAGGTCATGCCATTAGTCATCTGGGTGGTGCTAGAGTCCCAGTTGACATAGCCCCTCAGGCCGATAGGGCTTCAAGCCCTAATCATGCCCAATTTGTTAGTTATTCAAATGTCTTAGCACGTTCAAAGGTCTCTATTTTGGTTCCAAATTGGAATCATGTGACTGAAGTAAAAAAAAATCTGATGTGGCAGGATATATGTGTAAGTAATTCATTTAAAGGTTATTTAGATAATAAATTTTTATGTTCTATATTTAATGACTTACTTATTTTATTTTGTAAACAAACTTTGATTCTAAGACTTCTAGCTACACTAAAAAGAAGATTATGCCATCTATTGCCACAAAATGGAGAAAGTTTAAGACAAATTTGACCAATTTCTACATCTTTGGAATGTACAAGGGAAAGTTCCCTTGTGAAAAATATGGTATTGATGAAGAACTTGGATACAATTTGTCCAAACTCAAGATGGACCCTATTGGCAGGTTTGTTATTTTCATCGCTACTTAATTAAATCATATGATGTCACAAATCAATAATACAATGTGTATTTTATAGGATAAGAGGAGGAAAGCACAAGACATTCATATAGGAATGTCACCCCTCACCAACTATCTCTGGAGGGGTATGATTTATTATAATAGAAAGTGATGCAAGGAAAGATTAAAAGATTAACAGAATCATCATCTTCAGATGAAGTTATTTGTCCTCCATCCCCTCCTAGTTGACACGAGAAATGGAAGTAGACTAGGACTAAATCAGGACGGCATATGACAACTACAAAGTCCCAAGAGACTGTCCAACATATTGTAAGTTGATAATAAATTCATCATATATAATATCTTGTTTTTAGTAATTAAGATTAAAATATTGTATTTTTTTGAAAGATTCTCTAGTGGAGCAAATCTCACAAGGAAGTTTTGTATGCGTAGGAAGAGATGATATATTGACGAAAGTTATTGGCATCCAAGAACACCTTGGTCGTTTCAGACTGTTGGGTTTCGTGTAGAGGTCAGACATTATTTTGGAGTCGCTACCTGTTCCAGTTCCTTTGTGGATCCACAGTTGATAGAGGAGCTAGCTACTCAATTGACATAGAGGCTTACACCTCAACTAACCGAGCAGATAGGGGCACAAGTCACAAATGAATTAAGACAAGAATTTGACCAGAGGCTTGAGTCCATGGACATCTCACAGTAGCACACTCCTTAGCAAGGCATAGTACTTATACGTGGAAGAGTTAATACAAAGGGAAGTTGTGCTGCTGAGGATGAAGTGGAGTAGACAAACTCTGATATTTTCTGTCGGTGTAAGTTGTTTGTTGGAGATCCTCCTCTTCTGGTGGCGATTGGAAGAGTGTACCCTACAACTTCAAAAATCCACATTGTGCCACTTCATGATGATTTTGCTAGAGTGGTCATTGAAGAAGTTAGACATGCAAATGCCGAGGTTAGATTAGTGGGGAAGGCAGTTGGGATATTTATTGTATGGCCTACACATCTCTTTAAGGCTATTTAAAAAAATCAGGTATATTGTCATGATTTCTCTTCATGTTTTGAATCCTCTATCACACAACTTGCTGATACGAAGTAAGTTGTACTTCAATCCCTCCACAAGTAGCATATCCTTGATTATCAAAGAGTCTTTCTCACCAATGTCTCCACTGCCTAGGATTTTTCCTCTGTTATTGACACAATTAGTCACAGATCCTCCATGTTTCCAGGTCAAATTAACAAGCCTTGAAGCATCTCTAGTCATATGCTCTGAACAATCACTATCCAAGTACCATAGTTGCTTCTTGGCTGTCCAAGTGACATATAAAACAAGTTAAATTCCAAGTAGTGGTCCCCTATTAAAATTGGGCCCAACATTGTTAACAGTACCTTTAGGTATGCACCCAATAAGGCCTTTTGGTACATCATTTTCTAATATTACAATTCCTAATAGAATAACCTTTATTTATACAATAGAAACAAGTCACAAATGGTGAAGTTTTCCTTTTACTATAAGTAACAGAATTGTTAAACTTTTTCTGACTTTTCTAAAACCAAATTGATAATTAATGCCAACTTTATTGAAAACACAATTTTGAGAACCTAAAATAGCATTAAAGTTTGCAGTTCCGAAGGAAAGTTTTGAAGCATCTTTTAAGAAGTATTTTATTTTCTCTGCAAAACTTCACAATTCTCATAGTTTGTTAGCTTACAAGATGAACCCTCATTATAAGAAGTAGCCTTATAAATCATTTTAAGGTGATCAAAATCAGTTTTAACAGTAAGTAGTTCTTCTTCCAATGAGTAGATTTTGGTTTCCAACTAATTATTTAAACCTTTTAATTGATTGTTTGTCAAAGCCCAACTATTTTCTTCTTCACGAGTCTCTTTAAACGCTTGAAGCCAAGTACTATAATTCTCATAATTCATTGGGATGTTAGACTTTACATTGCTGACCTTAAATTGATGTCCAGCCATCAAACACAGATTTGTTTCCTCATCCTACTTTGAAGAGAAGTTGGAAGATGTGTCAATATCTTCCCCATCTATGTAAGATCTTTTTGCCTTTCCATTCTTGTTCTTCTTCTTCTCTAGACCTTTCTCCTTGTGTACCAGATTTGGTCAATCAACCTTGATGTATCCCTACTTTCCAAAACCAAATCAAGTGAAATTAGTGGAACCAGAATCAATTTGTATCTTTTAGCTTTATGGTTCTTTTTTTCTCTCTTCTTTAATAATTTGTTCAACCTCCTGGTCATCATATTGAGAACCTTAGCATCACTACATTCACTGGAGCAGTCTTCACTGTTTTCTTTATTTTAAGCATTAGACTTAAGTGATAAACCTCTAGCCTTCCTATCTCCATTTTCATGCTCTTTTAATCTATTCATTTCGAGCTCATGCTTCCTCAACTTGCCAAATATACTTGTAATGGTCAAAGTTGTCAAATCTCTTATTTCTGATGGCATGACCTTTGGCTACCAGCTTCTCTCCAAACAATTCAGGATCTTGATGTTGAGCTCTTCCTTATCAAACACCTTTCCAAGTCCTATCACGTGATTGACCATGTTAGTGAACCTCTTCTACAAATATGCAATGGTCTCTCCTTGTTGGATTCTGAACAACTCATATTCTTGAATCAGTGTATGCTTCCTTGCACGCTTGACATCAGTTGTTCCTTCATGATTTACTTCAAAAATGTCCTACATTTCTTTTGTAGAAGCACATTGAGAATCTCTAAAAATATGATCAAGATTCAAGGTACAAGTTATAATATTCTTGGTCATACGGTCATATTGAGCTTTCTTGCTCTTAGCACCACTCAATTCATCCCACATTTTTTCTACAGTCTTACCACCCACAACACTCATGTGTCCAACTCAACTTAAGTGGCATCAAGGTTAGCTCTCTTTTGCAAGCCCAAGATCCAACTCGCGCCCGACACAACTACTATGTCGTTGGGTGCGACTACGTGTTAGTAAAATTGTCAGGGTTACATTTCGCCACACATCACTCTCGTGTATAAAAAAATATTTTTCTTCTTTTCAATCAATAATCAATGTCAATCCACAAAATTACTCAAACTTAATTCTTCAGCAGATGAGCCTAGGGATTAACTATTAGTTGTGAATTCCTTGATCAATTAGATAAATAAATCTTGCATTCACACGAGGATCTTAATGACAAAAAATAAATCACGCTCCATTATTAGACACGAGCTTTCATATCGTAAATTAATTCAATTATAGATTTTCAAAAGATATTTTCCAATACTCTTAAGAATCAATGATCAAGTTATAGATTCACACAACAAGTATAAGTATAGAATTAACATATTGATGTATTGAAAGAAAGGCATTTATGATAAGGCATGAGATAAGCCACAAATATGATCACGTGAGAATTCCATCTGTTTACATCTATCCCCATAATAATGGGTTTAGCTCCTCATAGTCATGAGAACACTAAACAACCAATAAGCACGATGGAAAAGGGTGGATTAAACCCAGAAACCCCTAGGTTGCCTCTAAGTCTGACTTTCTATGATCTCTAGCCAAAGATACCAAACCCCAATGTGAATGGTTTCTTAAATGGAATCTATTTTCTTTCGGCACTCGTGCCCAGTTCAGTAAAGTGACGCTGGGCACAATTGGATTCTGTTGCAATTTCAACGCTTTTGGCCTAACTTTCAGCAAAGTGATGCCCGACCCACGTTTCTTATGCCCAACCCAGCTTTCAATCTTACTATTCTTGACCCAAATATTTTTTGATCATTTATTTTATAAAACTAATAAGATTTAGAGTAATATTTGATGAAAAGCACAAGTAACAACTTATTTAGAAAAGAACAAATTATTTATAGAAAATGTGACATTTAGTAGGTTCCAGGCTTAGAAAGATTTGATTTCGTTATGAAAATAAGCCGAAAAACATCATATAACTTAACTTTATCACTACACTGAATTTTCTCCTCCTCTATGCACTCCTTTATAAGCCTTTTATCCTTTGTCTTCCTTCGTGGGCCTTCCATGTATCCTTCTTCATGGACTTCAATCTTTTTTTCTTTAAATCCATTGTCTTTTGTTATTTTTTAGGAAAAATAAGGGAAATTAGTGTAACTTACCATTCTCAAACAAAAGTAATCAATTTATTATTAGAAACCTAATAAAATAAGGAAATAATCAAGGTTCAAGTTTATAAAGATTTAATTTCATGGTAAAAATTGGGTTCAAAATATGATAAAAATATATGTTATCATTAGGCTCAATTGTCTTGCATCAACATCCTCTTTTATATCCTCTTTTAAGAGTTCAAATCCTATTCTTCTAAATCAAATGTTTCCTATTCAACCTTTTAGGCAAAATTAGAGGAATTAGTGTAACTTTTCATTCTCAAACTCCAATAGTCAATTATTAACAAAAACCTAATAAAATAAAGAAATAAACAGGTTCCAAACTTAGAAAAAGTTTATTTCATTATAAAAATTGGCTCAGAAATATGATACAAATCAATGTTATCTAATAGAATGATATATTCATCATTCGCTACACGTGCTAACAAGTTTTTAATACTTATCATCAAACACCATGTGCTAATAGGTTTTTTACACTTACATAAGATCATTTGATACGTTCAGAATGACAATTCCTTCTAAATAGCCATTTAGGGGATCATCTGTCATGTGAATGTTCTATTGTACTCTTCTACTCTTTAATCCAGTGATATCATCTTGACGAGATCCTCTAAGATGTGTATCGTGATGGTATCATCTAGTCCACTTTATTCTTCGTAAACCTCTGATACATATATCATCAAGAGATCATTCAGCACATTTTTATGCCTTTAGATCGTCTAATGAGATCATTTGGTATGACCACGTGCTATAGGACCATTTGACGTGATCTTCTAGATTGACCTTCTACTGGTGGATCATCTATCATTATATATTTCAGGAACATCTTAAGAGATTGATACAAACCCGTCTCCAAGACTGCTAAGAAGAATAAAGAGGACACTAAGTTAGAGCCTGAATCAGGAGTTTATCAAGAGATTGGGCCTAATTGAGCTTGTTTGGGCCTTCAAACAAACTTTTGAGAACGAGTTCAAAATTGGAGAAGATCACTATAGAGATTTTGGAGATTCAAGATTACAAGACCTAAACTTGTAAAAATTGTATAGAGTAGTGTAGATATTATTTTGGGTAAAATAGAATAGGATTTTAAGCCTTGTATTTTGGGCCCAAGTAGTGTATATTTTGGCCTGGAAGTCCATAAAAAAGTGGAAGGGTCACCTTTGAAAGAAGCCTCCAAGAAGGTGCGACCTACGAAAAATGAGTCCATGAAGGTATCACATGCCATTCCAAGTAGGTGTTACATGGAAGCTTCTTTTGCCACTTGTCAACCTTTCATTAGAGAGTATTTGAAGCTTGGGTTGTAAGCTACTTTGCCACATGGCACTCTCCTAATGGAGACATTCCTCTCCACTCATGACTTGCCACTTGTCAAGCTCTTATTGGAGAGTTTTTGAGAAACTTGCAAGACAAGTCATCTTTTAGTCTATAAATAAGATGTTTATATAATTAAATATTTATCTTTTGAATGAATAAGAATTGAAGTGTTGTCCAAATGCTTCTTCTTGTTCTAGAAGCTCTCTCTAGAGTATTCTCAATTTTCAAGACTCTCTCTAGTTTCCTTCTAAGTGTGTTGGCCTAACCTCACATAATTCACTTCCAAATCCATCTTACATGTCTAAAAAATAATTATTCCACTACATCTATCTTAAATCACGTCCAAGACAATAATTCTCTGAGAAGAAGCACATTGAAGCATGCAATTGAAGCTAGAATTGCATCATTTGGTATGTAGAGCTATGGTCTTTAAGAGATAAGTGCTTCTTCTGTAAAAATAGTGTTATTAACATGATTCCTTGTTTGTTTTCAATTGTTTTCACTAATTAAATTCACTGCATCTCTTGTTTCTATGGTTCAAATTGTTTGTTCTTACTTGAACCATCCATAATTGTGCCTTATGTGTTCTTAATTGAGTGTTATTGTTGTTTTTAATTTTCTTGAGTCATTTCTTCAAAATAAATTCGTAGAAACGGTTTATATTTGTATAGTTTCAATTTATAATCCTTGCATTTTATGTCTAATGTCATGAGTATCCTTTAATTTTCATAATCTTCCATTATAGAACACAATGGATTGATTTCATTAATCATGTTTAAATATTTCATAGTATATGAATAATTTTCATTATGAACAAATTTAAACGTTAAAGCACAATATACTATAAAATTTGATTTTGATATTTCTGTGAAAAGCACTTTAATATATTTTTCAGATTTAGAAACAAATCAAATTAAAATTTTGTATAGCAAAATCATTTTGAATTGTTTCTGTATTTAGCTATAACATAACAGTCTAATCTTAATTTCAAAAAGTTCTACAAAAACATATGTGAAAATATACTAAAGCAAATTAATTTTATTGAAAGCAAAGCTTGATAAAACCATAGACCAAAGTGCAGAGACTGATTTGATCTCAAAATAAAATTGAAAGCAGATTTCAAAACAGATTTAAAACATTTAGTATTTTTATAATTATTTAATTTTAACTTTTATCTTTTTCTAATTTTAAACAAAATTAATAATATAAAATAATAGTTAATAAATACTTATGTGAGTTTACAGTTTATCTGTACATACTCATCATACTTAGAAATATGTTAATATTATTGTAACAGACATATAAGATCATCAAATACAAATATATTTAGAATATTGTTATCATCAAAACTTTATTAGATTATTAGATCATTTAAATGGACTTTAGACCGTCTAATAATTTAATAAATATGGTTGTCAACAATTTTGTTTCAGAGATTTTTAATGCAAGTCAATTTATGTCAAAGTGTATAAGACAAAAGCACAAACTTGAAATTCAATAAACATAACACAAAGATTCATAATTCAACACAGATATACAAATATACACAAAGTATTCAACATACAGGAAAATAAAGTATTCAAAATCTCCCCAATTCTAAATTCTAATTTCTAATTTCTCCCCTTTTTTGACATCATCAAAAAGAGTTCATAGAGGCAAATCTTCATTGTTGAGGGGGTGGTTGGGATCCTACACTGGCTCTAAGATGTTAGAGTATTTAAGAGAATGATGTATGGATAGAAGCAGTCATTTGTTCGAACACTTTATCTTGTTTCTCTTCCAAATTCTTGAAACGTTGTTGAACATGAGCACATTCAGCTTGCAGAGACTGATTAATCATATGTTATTAAGCAAACCTGGATCCATTGTGGTAAGCTCAGGTGATGTGTGATCTAGAACTGACCTACACGGACTAGCAAGAGCATCATTTTGATCTTGAGAAGAAGGTTATTCAATAACCAAGCTTGAATGCTCTTTGAGAGTGTCCTTTTGACCAACATTTGTTTCGAAAAGGGTTTTAATCTCTTCAAAGGATGATTGATACAAATTGAAACGTCCAGAGGCCCGCCCCCTGTCCTAAGCATTGGACCTTCTGTCAACAGTCAAACCCAAATTCTTGAAGAAACATCGTTGTGAAATCGAGTAATGAGTAAGTTTAGCATTGCCTCTGAGAGGATATTTTATGAATGGAAGAGTTATCAGTAGGCTCTTCATTGTTCAAATCACCAGATGCAGAAGCACTTAGCCAGGGCCCTGCCAAATTGTTTTGCCAAAAAGAAATGGCCTCATTCTCATACAATTTTCTTAAGAACCCTTGTTTCTTATTGAACACATGGGTCTAATCCATGAGACTTGCTTTGGGAAATTCTTTTGGTCCTTTGAGTAAGGAAGGAGCAGACTCTTTAAGCTTTTTAATGTTAAGGGCATGAAGACAAGGGCATATCACGTCTGGTTTGACCTTAAACAGAGTGTCCTGAGTAGTCTTCATGGATGGAGAAATGTGAAACACGTGCATGTCACAAGTGTGGCATCAGAATGTTTTCAATTTTACTAATTTATTTGAGATCTAGAAAGAAACCATTTATGTTTATTGTAAGAGATTCAATTGACTAATCCACTTGCGAAAAGCATAGAGAGCCATGAGGTAGGCCTTGTTTGACCAGTCTAGAGGTAGCATGGTGTTGTTTGATAGGACGAGGTAGTTTGGTTATGTTCGAAGGGTAGGATGGTCTTTGCATGTAGCAGGTCTAACATGACAATGACATCTTTGGATAAATCTCGGTAGGCTTGAGATCGGTTAAAGATTCTGGATTCAGGGATCAGTTTGGGCATGCTATGATTTCATAAGATGAGTAGTATCATTTGTAGGTTTAAAGGGATAGCTAGTTTGTGGTTCTGGTTTATAGTCTTTATTTTAGAGACAGAAAATAAGATCCATGTGAAAGGTGGGGAAGTTTTGAGTTGGTTAGCTCTAGGTTTGTATTTAGTGGTTATTGGCTGAGGTATGGATAGTGTGAGAAGGAGAAGGTGGCTAGTTATTTGGTGATTGCTGGTTTTGTGGAGGTGTAGATGGTCTGGGAGAGCATTAAGATGGAACAATTTTAGATCTTATCTCCAGAGATGGTTTGGTATTTTTTAGTAGACCTCACAAAGAATCTTCTGCCAAAGGATCAGTACACTTTTCAGATTCTTTTCTATTCAACAATCTACTAGAAGTGTGCGTCCTTTTCTTCTTGTATATAGATACGGGTAAAACTTCCATTGCATCTTTCTTTCCAGTCACAGAGGGTCCATCTTTCTTAGAAACAACTGTAGGATTATTTGTTCTACTCCTTTTTTTCTCTGCTACAGAAGCTTGAAGTAATAATCTCTGAATTCTATCCTCCACAAAACTGAAACTTTAAAAAGAACCATGGAGGCTCCAAATTGTCCAATCTGTAAGCCACAAGAAAATCTACAAGAATGTTCGGGGCTAATCTCTGCTTTAAGGCTAGTACCAGATGCATTTTTCTAATATTTGAAACTAAAAAGATAGGTTGCTTTATAATCCAACCTCCCTTAGAGATGATCATCTTGTGAGAATGATCGTCTGGTGATGACAAAGTAGTCGATTTACAAGAGTTGTGTATGAAATGTTATCCATTCCAACTCCTACTTTCTTCAATAACATTAGAAGATTTGGAAATAGTAATAACATTAGAAGATTTAGAAATAGCAAATGAGGTAGGTTAAAAGATACTCAAGCAAGAAGGTTATAGATTACAAATCTTACATACTCAGTTATGTGGTCTTTTGAACCAAACATTGATAGACACTTGTTACATATTTTTTGCCATATTTTTCCCACATTAGAAGCTCTATATAATGTCTTCTTCCCAACTTGTCATCGTAAGGCTTCTATTCAACAGTACAAATCTCAGAATATACCTTTTTCCTACTCACGATAGAAATAGTTGGGAACCCTCTCATATTTGACAGCTTCAGCAATACTGACCTGATTAATGATCGCCTCTTTTCGCAACACTAGAGGCCTTTGAGTTGGCTTGCATCATCCTCACATCTTTCCAGAACCTTCTCACTATTTCTCGAAGATGGTTTGGGGTTCCAAGAAGAACCCTCGATAACACATCGTTCTAGTTCAATGCTTATTTCCAGTCCTCTTTCATCCACTGTTATTCCACGAGCAAGGTGGCATTTTGAGGGACCTTTCCACGGGCGGTGCCAGTGAAATCGGTTTGTTTCCATTTTACAGAAGGGTTTAGAGTTTAAGAAGAGGAGGAAGACAACGTTTAATCTTGTTGCTCAGATAAAACAAAGTGTTTTTACGTTAAACTGAGTATTTAAAGGTAATGGTAAATATTTTTAAAAAGCAACTCAGATATTACTTCCCATAACCCAACTACAAAATCCTTAAGAAGACGAATAGACACCCACAAAAAACTTGAGCACACAGGTTCAATTGCACATAATCAGAGTTGTATATATCAAATAATTTCAAATCAATCTAGTGTATTAAAAAACTTTATATTTTCACGATTGATTAAGACACATAAATATAATTATCTAATTCATACAGAATGAGATCTATGAATGACATCGTCTGAAATAAAAACTTAGACCGTCTAATGAACTTATTTATATTGTTTAATGCATATCGTCTAATGTATAGAGACATATAAATTAAAAATATTAATCTCATAAAGATCCCCTAGATGAAAGTTTCTCATTGGTATTCATCTTTGTAGACCATCTCCAACGTTCTTTGTTCAAATGTGTCTTATTCAATTTTTTCTTTTGTTCTTTTATCTTGAGAGGGTTTGTTTTTTATATAATAGGTACAGTTTTAAATAGTTTTTTAAAAAATGATAAAATTTAAAAAAAATTACAATATTAATTTAAGTCATGTAAAAAGAGATAATTTTAAAAATAGAAGTTTTGTTCTCAAAGACAACTTTTATTCAGAGAAGTTTTTTTTTTTTTCTTTTTTATAAAGTCGTGTTAGATAACTAGACTTCAAATATTAAAATCTTCTTTTTAGATGAGTGAATTTTTTTTTTTTTTAAATTTTTTTAGATGTGTTAATTTTTTTTTCTCAATCATACTTCTAGTAGGTAGCACGTCTTTAAGGTATTGAATTTTTTTTTATGTGTCAATTTTATTGTTTAAATGTATTATTTCTTTTAAATTAATTTTTTTTGAATATTTTAATTTTTTATTTGTTTTTTAATTTGTTATGTTTATAATTTGATTGGTTTAATTATGTAAAATATTTAATATAATAATATTTTAAATAATAAAATTAAAGTAGATGGGGATATATATATATATATATATATATATATATATATATATATATATAAAAAAAAA
>Ga0209489_103006_pt1 | contig 33483 bp, 20 predicted proteins | sample SiratrowhiteBW_FD_187527 | JGI IMG/M metagenome (GOLD analysis project Ga0209489, IMG submission 187527) | Root nodule microbial communities of legume samples collected from California, USA - Siratro white BW (SPAdes) (version 2) | ecosystem: Host-associated > Plants > Roots > Nodule | place...
ATATATCATCCCTAAAACTCATATATTATAAACATAAATTAATTTCTATTATATATAAACACATAAAAAAGTTAAAATCCAATTCTTAAAAAGTCTAACGTATTTCTTATTATATATATATATATACTCCCATGTTAAAGTGTCATTATAACAAAATCATATAATGTCAATAAAAAAAAAAAAAACATGAGTGAATGGTCATTTAAACATTTCATATAATCAATGTCTGAATAATTACATCAAATTCTTAAATGATATCAGCTCTAATTTAAAATTTATCACTTTTGAAGCATATAAAGCTCATTTCAATAACACAATATCACTCGAGGTTCATCAATTCATACAACCAGTCAAATTGTACATTTGGGATTATTTATAATTCTTTATAACAATAACTTCCAAAAGCTAACTTAATCTTATGTAATCTCTAGTGATTTTAAACATTAAATTTCAAATTCATACCAAAATTTTATTAAATCAGCTGAAATAAAGTTAGTTTATCAATTTTCCTTATCGGGTGGATGGGTGGATGATTGCCTTTCAAATATCAAGGTTGAGTAAAGTCAATAAGATTCTACTAAGAGTCCTGAACACCTAGAAAATACACAAAATAACAAACATCTTATTATCTCATAAAACTCATGAGAATTCAAAGTTCAGAAAAAGAAAAAACTAAAAACTAAAAAAGAGATTACAAAACAAAAATAAACTTATTTTATCAAATTTTTTTATTCACTAGAAATTATCCTTACGATGTCATGTTCTCACTGATGTTATCAGTAAAATGATGAGAATCAACTTCAGAATTTTAGAAAAAATTTAAAAGAAGTTTAAATGGATCATTTAAAGAAATAGTGAATTTTTTTCCCATTTTTTTTTAAATCTCTACTAAACTAAAATAGTCTATTATCAATCTTATGTTCAAAATTTAAATGTAAAGATAATAGGAAATGATTCATAATGTTAATATCCTAACAAATTAGATAATATTGTAAAGTAAAAGTGCAAAGTATGGTGGAATATGTGAAGATTGTTAGGTTATAAACCTTATGAAATATATCTTTACATGTGATTGTATTTTAACAAAACCTGAAATCTGGAGAAAAAAAGTGAAAAAATATCAAATTATTGGATTACTTTTATTATATGTGTGCATGGGTCTATGAATTTGACTAGGTATGAAATTTAATAAACCCATACTTGTTATATGTTTTGAAAAAAACTCTTTGAATACAACATTAGTTATTATCTTTAACTATCTTCTCATCTTATCATATATTAATTTATTCACTTTTTGGTTTTTAGTCTTAAAAATTGTCAAGTTCAACTCACCAAGATTATCTAATCTTGGTAAGTATAATTCAATATTTTATAAACTTCATGTGGCTTATTAATTATTATGACATAGGAGGCCATAATAGAAAGTTGTATCCTTGGAAGTTTATTATGACATATTATATTATGTAACTGAATTTTTTTTATATGTAAAATATAGATAAATTTTGTAATATATATATATATATATATATATATATATATATTTTTTAATATATATATATATATATATATATATATATATATAATTTGTATTGTTCTAGGAAAAATATTAATAACTTGCACATTAAAAAATCCTTTAAATTTGTGTTTTTTAGCATTTTATTTATTTTTATCTGTATGAAATGATAAAAGATGAAAAACAAAAATTTGGAAGTATTTGTATATTTTAAATAATAAATATTGATAAGATGAAATATTTTATTGGGTAATTAGCAGTTGATAAGATGGTTGGGAAGGGTGAAGTGCGTGGAGTGATATGATTGGTCCATTTGTTGTGTTGTGATTAGAAGGTGCGATTATAGGATATGTGAGAGGTGCCAATTTGTTACGTTTGCTTCAATGATTGGGATCATAGGTGGCTCACTACGTGGCATTACCGATTAATGTATGATGAATTATTGGAAGCAGAGTTTGTGAATATGAAGAAAATACCTTATGAGTCAGAAGAAGACAATTGGATGTGTTGCATTTCGTGTGTTGAATGGAAGCATATAATTGCACCCATAATTTCTATTTCTCACTCTTCTCGGCCACTACAATTTTGTCACCTAATAATTTTCCATTCCTTCACTCATAACATAACATTTTAAAAATTAAAATCCAAATAAAACACGTTCCTCTTAAAAAAAATAAAATGTCCCTATTTCAAAATATATGATTGAATTCAATCATCTCTATAGCCTACTACAGAAATTATAATTTTGTTCAAAATACTCAATTATGTTTTCTTTTTCTCCCCTCCATTTTATGCATGCTAGCTCCATTCTTAAAATAAGTTTTTAGGGAAAGAAAAATCATCCCAACTGTTCAACATGTCTGTGATTTGATCAATTATTTTTAAATTAACAATCTAGATAATTACATAAAATTTTATTTTAGATTAGGGTAAATCAGATAAAAAAAAAACCTATTAATATATTTTTATTTATTGTAAATACAAATAAAAATTTGATTTAATCCGGTTAGTCAAACTCAGTCATTAATGATATTTCAACCTATCAGTGAATAATATTTTTATAAAATTAAAAATATCTTAAAATATATATTTTGACAAATATTTGAAATTAAAATTTGTAAAACAATTATAAGTGTTTTTTTAACTTTAAGAAAAATTTAATTATGAAAAGTGTACTGAATGAAATTTTATCTGTAAATATTGATGAAAATATCTATTAGAATTTGAGAAATAAATAATGAATAATTAATCATTCATATAATTAAATAAAGTAATTAATATTTTTATAATTAATAGGTTTTCTTATAGAATATAAATAGGATGGATGAATTTGCTATACACATGCTTTACTAACCAGTGCAGTTAATGTTCTTTATTTAAACATATAGCAGTCTGATAAGATTGATCTCACTTTAATTTGTAACAGTTGGTTGTCTCCAAACCTCAAAATTTTATTGAGGAAAGAGATAAAAAGTTTTATATATAAATTAGGAATAGACACCAAGTTGTTTATATGATTAATGTGTGAAAAAAAAAAGTGAGTTTTATCATCCTTTTCCATTCATTGCTAATCAATAAGGAATGTGAAAAAAAAAAAAAAAAACATTGATTTTATATTTTAACCATTAGTTTTGTATGAATATTTATTTGATAATATTATTTTTTGAGTGTACATTAGATTTCAAGTAATGAGAACTTTACAAAGATTATAAAATTTAACTATCAGGTACAAAAGTTATTAACCACATTGCTTCAAGAGTGTGAACCATTAATGAAAGAGTTTAAAAAGAGTCTTTACATTATCATAATAAAAACTTGTGAACATGAACTATTTTTCACACATTTGTTTGTCTCATTTGAGAATGTTTGATTGTTATATTGGATGATTAATGAAGGTTATTTCTTACTTTTTTTCTTATAGTAGTCGTAATTTTTGAGTTAAATCTTATTGCAGCTTCCATTTGTTAGTGCAAGTATAATTTGTTAGCATCAGAGGTAAGGTTCTAAAAGCATATAAGTATTTTTTTTTCTTTTTCATAATAGTCTATGTTGATGTTGAATGTAAATCTGTGTTGACAACATTAATTGTATGGATGTAATTAATGCATTCTTTAATGAGTTTTTGTATTGTGTAGTGTAGTTTGGTACCAATATCATATTGTGGGTGACTTACTTAGATGAGTTTTGTCGATACAAGTATAATTAATTATTTAAATATTAGATCATGATCATGTGGAATCAATCATGTTTATTTTTCAAGTATAATCAAGTTTAAATATTCAATCATAATCATGCATAAATTTGACTAAAGTGATAATTGAGATTAAAGTGTTTACAATAGAGTATAATATTTTACAATTTGAGATTGAAAATTTAAAAGTAGTGTTTATTCTATTTTAAGATGAAAAAATTTAAATTATTCTATAAATAGACTATGACATTTTAAGATAGAGATTAAAATATTAAAATAATTTGGATTTTAAGAGAGATACTAAAATTGCAAATTTTGGTTTACCTTGTATGTAAAATTTAACTTGAAATAGGGATTAAAATTTAAAATCATTTGCTAATATTTTAAAGTAAGGATTAAAAAAATTAAATAGAGTTTAGTATTTTAAAATATAATTTAATATTTTTGAAATAGGTTTAGATAGGTTAAAGTAGAGTTCTGAAATATAATTGTTTCTTCTATTAAGATTTAATAATTTTTTCCATTTCAATTTGAATTTTATTTAAAATTTAATTTACATTTTTATAAATAATTATTTTAACATAAGTTTTCTTTACATAATTACAAACATTGATAAATACGAAATAATTAATTATTATTTTATATTAGGATATTCAACTTATATGATTGGACACATTTTAAAGTTAATATACGAGTATATAAATATTTATTAATATTTGAATATATTTTTATTCTATTACATTAATCAGATAATTCAGGTTTTGTTAATTTTCTTTTTCTTCCTTAAGATTTTTTTTTTCTTTCCTTCCTTTTGTGCTCCCCATTTTTACTCTTTAATTCAAATAAAAACTATTGAATTCAAATAAAGGCTAAATGAAGAGGTTAAAAATCCAACCTAAATTAAGGCATAAAAACTCATTAAATTCATTACCTCTACAAATATTATGGATATATTTTTTTTTCTTTGCATGATAAATATTTTTCTTTTAGTGATTTTTGAGTATTTCATATGGTTCTTTTCTTTAAATATCACCAATGATGGAGTTAATATTCATCGATTCTTCATAATTGAACATATTTTATTGCCTACCCCTACAATAATATAATTCCAAATGATATTCATTGTTTTATTAATAATGTTAAAGTATAAATTATTTTTGGTTACATATATCTTCTTTGTCCTTGAAATTGGTGAACAACTTTTTGAAGATAAGTAATTGGAATAGGATACGGAACGAAGGAAGCATAAACAATGGTTGATATATAATGCAAAATTGAGTTATCCCTATTAGCTTCTTTTCCACTCCATACCCAAACAAACCGTCCATTCAACAAACCACATACTCAAATCACAACATACTCTAATATGTACCCTCAAAATTAAAGAGACATCACATCTTAATAATTAATAATCTTCAACTCTCACTGAATTATTATTTTTGCATAATGTTTATTTTATTTTTTAATGTCAATTTAAATATAAAAAATTATCATCAGTTAACCTATGGTTGTTGTAAAAACTATCAAAATTATTAAATATTTATTATTCAGATTGAATTTTGTTTATCATGGCCTAAAATTTGGTTACTAGCTAGGTAGCTAGAAAGTTACAGAAATTTAAAAAATATTGAATTCAATTATTTGGTGACAATGGTCTCTCGAAAGGGTCACCAGTGTCTCATGATTCTGCTCAGATAAGATCTCAGACAGTTTTTGTCCTCCTAACTCCTGCATTGCCATGTTCAATGTATTTTTTTTTTTCTTTCTCCATGCCCACCACACATATCTTTTCTCACTGTTTCAGAACTTCTCTAACCTTCAGAATTCATTTTATTAAAAATTAAAATAATAATGTGTCAAACATTTTTCTAAATATAAGTGATTATATTTTATCATAGGAATTTATATTAAAAGAACTGTTAGAATCTGTGGAATTAGATTGGACATGTGATGGAAGATTAAATATCTTACATCACTGTCACAGACTTATAACATCGTTTAAAGATTAAATCAAGTGTAAAATTGGGTGATGATATTCTGGTTAATCTTTATTAATCTATAATCTTTATTAAAATTTGCTCTTATAAATTGCACTCTTTGTGTGGAGTAGAAGAATGAGTGGAGAATTGAATTGTTACTATAGAAGCATGATTGGATATTTGACAAAACGTTATTCCAAACATAAATGCTATTTAGTTAAATGTCAACATAGTTATCTTGTGTAGGAAAGTGAAAGTTGCAAGTTGGAGGTTTTTTTTTTTTTTTGCTGTAGAATTGAGTTGGACACAAATAACATAATATTAGCAAGTTGCCAATAAATTAAGACACAAATTGCTAATTTCATGGCACCGTTTGGGAAATTAAGGATGTGTTCAAACTCTCCATTATGCCCACCCTCTTTTTCATTGTCACTATCAATTCGTTTGTGACAAACCACAAACAATTAGGTTGAAATTGTTAATGTTTTTTATTTGACCCTAAAATGAAAAAAAAAAAAAAATGCAGTAAAACAATTAAGGGAGATTGTAGGTAATGTTCAAGGTAACTTTTTTTGAAGAGTTGAAAACCAGAATTTTAAAGTTAAAGTGTTTGATAATTTGCGTAATTTCAAACCGAAAGTATCTTTAACAATAACTTTTTAGTGGTGTAATTTTGGATTTAGAATAAACAGAAAGAAAATAACAAAACAATTTCTAAAATTATCCCAAACTGCACAGTTAGACGGAGATTAGAAACTTTAAGTCTGGTAAGTATTTTAAAAATATGAAACTTCAACGATACTATGAGATTCTATCGAAAAAAATTGAAGTCAAACTCTAAACAGGGGTTGAGCAAATCTCTAAATGAAATTAAGTTTGACACGTTCTTTTCTTTTAGACAAAAATATAAATTTAAATAATCTTAATTAAATACTGTATTAACGCGTAAAATTTTCACACACGGCCAAAGAAAGAAGTTACATAAGGGAACAAGCTTCATTTACAAGATGGGAAACAAATAATTTTCTTTGGATATACGATACGAGATTCTATCCATAAAGCTTAATGTTTAATTTTTTGTCATTTTCAAACAAAATGTAAATAAATTAAAAAAACGGTAAATGAAATTATTAGGGCTAAATTGATTACTATTTATTTGAAAAAAGTTTTCATTTTCAAAAATAGAAAAACAATAAACACCTGATGTATTTTTTGTTCGAAACTTTAAAACAATTTTCAGACATGTTTTTTAAAAGCTGAAAAACGAGAACAACTTGTTGTAATGAACTCATAAATCATCTAATCTGTTTTTTCATTCTCAGTGTATATTTATATTAAAAATAGATTACTTAAGTAATTAACTTTACATATACTTAAAATTTTACTTTTGTATGTTTTAGACGAAAAATAATTTAAGGTAATCTATTTTGTCGGAACTGACTGAAACAACAACTTTTTATATTAAATTTTAAAAATTAAATTATAATTATTTGTACTGAATGGTTTAAAATTTGAAATGGTCGATTACTTGAAATGAAAAATAAAATAAAATATTTAATTTAAACTTAATTAGTTATAACTGTTAATCAGAATCTTTATTTTTTTTAAGCAAAATTCTTTTGTAACAGGAAAAAAAAAATCTAATTTTATGATATGATTTTCATGAGTACTATCAAACAAATGAGAAGAGTTACAAACATTTAACAGACCATTAATAATTGATTATAAACTTACACCAAACATATCCTAAAAACAAAGTAAAAGAAAATTCTGACAATACTTCTCCTGTTGGACTATCAAACCTCAAACACCATAAATGAATATCAATACTCTAGTATTTTTAATATATCAGTCTTAAACAGAATTTTAAATTAAAAACATATATTAATATACACTGATATGATTCAGTGAGAGTCTTAATAAGACTTGGATCTTAAAAATAAAACAAATCCATAATTAATTATTTTTTTAAGTTGTAAAAAATTAAAATAGGAAAAAATATGAAACTATGATTCTTATAAAACTGGAAAATTTGTAAGAATGTTAAAAAATATGATATGATTAAACTCATTAACTAAAAATTTATAATTTTTTTTGCATTGGAGGTGTTATAAGGATATTTGATGTTATGAGGATATTCCCAGCCGTTGTAGGCAAGGAATAATACATGGAGTTTATTCATTGAAGCATCAATATTAATGGTGATTAGTGGAATTTTCAGATTTTTTTTTCTCATGACGAGGAAAAACGGGAATAACTTGGTTCTCCTTGCTAGCAAAAGAATCTTCAGGATAACTTATTTGGCTTCCACATACGTCAGACATGGAAAAATGGCATCAAACATAATTTTCTTTCCTTCTTTTTTCATACAAAATGTTTAAATTTATTTTATGAAATCATTTTGAAAAACTAAACCTAAAAACACAATAAAAATAAATCTTAATAATTACGCCTAGTTAATGCCAAAACTTTTATATCATTAACCACTAAAAATACAGCCTTAGTATAATTTTCTAAAGTGATCACGGTGAAAGTTAGAAAAGTTATGATAGACAGACAATTTATAATTGAATAACAATATAAAACTACTTTACATAGTTAACACATAACTTATTTTCTGAAGAGAAAATAAATTATTTAATACCAATATAAAACGATTTCATGTTATCATCTAATCATAAACTTCGTATACCATATAAAGTTGTTGAATTTTACATTAATTGACATAAACTTAAAAGTCATACCATCTGAGGTTTTTTAAATATTTTTCAGTGCATGCCCATCAAATTAAACTAAATGAAAAGCCTTAATTTAGAACAAAAAATGAGAATAAAAATGAAAATTGAACCCATACAGCTCAATGTTAACAATGGGCATGTAACGACATTCGTTGGGCTTTAGCAGAATTAGGACTACTAATTGAAGACAGTGGCATTCTGTACCCCATAAAATTTAAAATTCTAATTTTACCTTTCTTTAAGACTTTTGAATTGTATATTTAAACAAGTAAAAAATTAAATTATATTTTAAAATGTGCGATCTAAAATATCACAACGTACAATTCAATATATATATTTTGTATTTTAAATTGACATTTTAAAACCCAATACACTTCAAAATGTAATTTTAGATTTAAAAATACATTTTAGGTTATATATATTTTGACTTGTTCATTTTAGAAAGTAATTTCAGATCTAAAAATATATTTCAAATTTTATAATTCAGAATATATTTAATTTTTTTAAAAAATAAATTTATTTAAGAATTGATAAAATCTGTATTTCAGAATTTACAATTAAAATATAAAATTATGTTCCAAATTATATATTCTAAGATATATATTTTATATTCTGGATTTATATTCCAAAATGTAGATTCAAGAATACAATTATACACTTTAAAATATAAAGTTTCTTTTAAATCACACAATTCAAAATACAAATTTCAAAAGCATAAAATTGAAATTTCAAATTTTATATGGGTGCAGCGTGAAAAAATGGAGGGTGCAGAATGCAACTGCCCTAATTGAAAAATATCCTTTTGAATTTGCCCATTTTTTTAATTTGTGAACTGCGTCTACAATAGTTATAAATTAGTTACTTTTTGGCCAGCAACGAGATTTGATAAGATGCCGAAGTATCTTTTATAAGATTCTTTATTTGTTCTCCGGGCCACGTCAACTTGTAAATGTGAAAATCCCTAAAAAAACATGTACATATAATAATACACAATTTATGAATGAACGTTAAAACAATAATATTAAAAGGATGTAAAACAATCCAACCTTTTGTTCTAAAATTTTCAGTTTTTGCTTTCTGCATAAAAATAACAATCTGGCTTGTGTATAGTAACACCACACCTCCAAGCCAAGGACATAAACATAAGGGCTTTGCTTTGATGATTGACAACCTCAATCCTACGCAATGATACAACAGGGATTGCTTACCGAAAATTTTCAACCTCAAAAGCACAAGCTGTTCCATCAAGTGAGGCCGAAACAAGGTAATCCCTATTAGCAGACACTGAAAGCGACTGAATGGCATCAGAGTGTCCCTTTAATGTTCTTACACATTCACCAGACCGGCTATCCCACAATCTCACCTTACCATCCACACAACCAGTAGCTACATATGATGCACCAAGCCATGCCAAACATGTCACTCCATCCTGTCCACAAGGCAAAATTCCTTTAAAGCAAACAGACTAATTTAGTCAATGAATGCACAAAAAGCAAGATTACAACAAACCTCGTGTTCACAGGTTCCTCGGGGTATTAAATGCTCTATATCCCAGATGATCAATTTTTTATCCATGCCTCCAACTGCAGCCCAGGAACCACTGTCATACAATTTAAGAGAACAAACTATTCAAAATTCCACACGTATAAGCTATTCATATTTGAATCATTTTGCTGTCTATTATTCCTTGGAAATAAGTAGGAATTATTTCTTGAATCAGTGTGTAACTTTTAGGTCAGGCATAGTAAGTCTAATAACAATTATCGAGGCCATGACACTTGGTTTTCATTCATCTTAATAAACAAAACCTATTACAGTATGCCTGTCATCCTTTTATCAACAAGGGAAGGCGTGTTTGACAGTATCATTGTGTTCCCAAGAATCATATTCCTTGGAATATTATACCCAGGAATGATATTCCTATAAACATGTCTGGTTGGTATTTAATAATTTTAGAAAGAATTTAACTTAAATTAAAACATAAAAAAGAAGAAAACAAAGAGAGAAGGACAAAGTGAAAAGAGGTAGTTATTGTAGGCAATAACTTCCATTCACATGGGATACCCACTCCCTTCTCATTGGAGTACACAGTCTAAAATGTGAAGGGGTCATTTCTTGGAAATAAAGTTATCAGAGAATATATTTTCATAACCATCTATCAAAGCAGGAATATTTCTTCTCAACTTCATGTTCCCAGAAATGAAAAAACGATGACGTGAAACAAACACTCCACAATACTATACTATATACTTTTGGCCGTAACATTACATTGGTGGACCTATATCATCATCATCACCTTCGTCCCTTTCAAAAAAACCTATGGGTCCATTAAGATTTCTATTGTGTAAATGGATGGTAAGTGAAAATGTGCAAGATTGCACATATAGATAGGTTATGAGAAGTCTCTTAATCATAATACATACCTTGGCGCAAACCCAACACACTCAATGGAGTCTGAATGAGGAGCAAGGGCATTATTATCAACAACCTGTCAAACAGGAACATGTTTCTTAGAGACAAAATAGGAAGCTAATAAAATCTGTAGAATACAGACACAAACAGACAATTAGCATAGGATAAAGTGATAGGCAACAGTATTAAGGACAAAATTCTTAGAAAGATTTCCATAAAGCACAAAACTAGTAAAATTGAAAAGACCTCCTTAAGAGTCTAGCTAGGTTACAAACTGCCAAGCTGAACTAACTAATTAGTCAATTTCCATACACAAAAGCCACCAAGTAACTAGTATCTGTGTATATTTGAGCATAACAAAGATATACCGATCTTGACCAATACATATTGGAGAAAATATGGCAACCGGTTTCAAATTAGTGTCAAATCAAGCATCAGACCACTCAGGCAATTGTGAAATTTAAATTGCAAAAACATCGGTACAATATAGTCTGAAACTAGTCTTGCTAAACGCTCTATGATCTGATCGCAAAGACAACAGTAATCCAACAAAAAATGTTCTTCACTCAAATTTTTCCAACTAACATTGGAGGCTATTATTCTTTGGATAAATGCCAACATAGTTAGGATCAACCAGTTGATTAGATGATTTTACCCCAAATTTCTTTTAAGCAACTATTGTCTCAGAAATTTCAGTACAATATAGAACTTGAAGTTATATGGCACAAATTTTAGAAACATTATCAAAAGTCAAGACACAGCCAAAGACTTCTCAGAATAATGAGATATCACACCCAAAGGCAAAGAAACAAGACAAGACAAATAGACTAAAGAAAACAGTGCAATGAATATCAAATACAGTGGAAAGACATACTCTTCCGGTGGTGATATTCACAATATGAACAGATCCATCCTTAGAACCAGAAAGTGCGAGAGTTGAAGTTGAATTTATTGTCAAGCATGTTAATCCCTCGTTATGATATGGATGGCCTAGAAAGCAAATTGTAGCAGGTTATCAAAAGGAAATAGAAGGAAAAAAAGAAAGTTTGCAGATGAAAGGGAACTTATTAGATTTTTGTGAAACTATCATGACATTATGTACATCAAGTTTCACCTCATGAATGGTGTCCCTACTTTATATAAGAAAAATAGATAAAATGTACATGTGAAGTTGCTTTTAATTGATTTTAAAAATTGCTCCTACTGCATCCTATCCTTTTTTCTAGTGGAAAATTCAAGATTATGTTTTCAAAATAAAATAACCACAGAGAGTTGTAATACCACAGACTATTTAGACTGAAGGCATGAATAATCAACAAAATGTATTGCCAGGGAATAGAAAGCAATCACAATAAACACACACAGAGCAATTTACGTACCCCGCACAACATGAGTACTTTCTCCACTTTTTGGATTCCATATTCTCAAGGTTGCATCGTTAGATCCAGTACATATTATTTTCCCTAAGGTCAATCAAGTAAAAATAAATGGAAGAGTGTAAAAATATATGGCACCAATAACAACAATTAACAAAAAATGCACTAAGATGAAGAGAAATACTACCATCAGGAGTAAAATCGCCACAGGTTACACTATCACCATGACCAATAAATGTATTAAGTAAGGCAGCATTATCCGTATTCCACATCCAAATGGTAAAATCCTCAGAACCAGCTAAGAGTATGTGTCCTCTTGGATGCCACCGAAGCCACTGAAAAATTTCATGACATCTAACTTAGCAATTATTTACAACAGGAAAAACAAGAAAAGTATGGGCGGCTTTTTCTTTACATTTCCAGTTGATATTTTGTCACTAATAACTACAAAAACAACACCTTGTTTTCACTAACAATCTCACCTCAATGCCTCCTCCAGGACCTTCAAGTTTTTTACCTTCCAAATTTCCCGATACATCCCATACTTTAATAATTCCATCTAAGCTTCCTGATGCCAAACGCTGTCCATCATAGCTAAAAGCTAAACTAGATACAGATTCTTCATGACCTGCACAAAATTAATAATACCAAAATCATTTGGATATTTAATAAATTGCAAGTACATCTCTTGACTTTACCAATTATTATGCAACAGCACTAGTCCTAAATGGAAAAATATCAATCCATAAGTAACCCAAGAGTCATGCAAATACCTTGAAGCTCAAAAGCCCAATCTCCTTGGCCAATCTTCCAGAGAAATCCTCTGTCATCACCACCCCCAGTAGCTACTAGGGCTGCATCTGTTGGGCTGGAGGCAACTGAGTACAGCTCCCCTATATAAGAATTCAACAAAACAAAGAAAATGCCATAAATTCCCTGGTAATACCTTGCAAACATACAATACACGACTTCAAAATTTGAAAAAGGGAAAGTAGTAATAATATATTGTCAATAAAACCGTTGAGGAACATCTGATTAGAATCCATAATTTGACCTCAATCTAATTAAGGCTCGACAGAATCAGGATAGCTATGCATAAACACAAACAAAAAAGTACAAAACTTACCAGTATGAGCAGTGAATTTGTGCACAAAATCACCATCCTCGTCCTCTGAAATGGTTTAAAAGAATATCATTATCAAATATATCATCACATAGAAAAAAAAAATACATCTCAATTCTAACACAATGAAGTTGCAAAACAGAAAAGTAACAGTTGAAATTTTTCACATAATAGAGAAATAATACACAAGAAATGCCACGTATAAACCTACAGAAATCGAAATAAAGGCTCAGAAGGTTTTACAGCAAGTCCCTACCAAGTTCAGAATCATCATCAGCATCAGGAAGATCTTCATTATCCATTTCAACTTCATGGATAATGTCAGCCTCATCAATGAAAGATGGTTCATTATCGTCTTCATCATCATGAAGATGTGGAGAACTCATTGTGTTTGATCAATTGTCAATGAAATGTTTTCAACACTCAAAACCTGAGAGAAATTAATCATTATCATATAGCTTCTTTCTTTATCCAACCAAAATTAAAAGCAAAAATACCTTTAAGGTTTAAACTTGTGAATAATCAACAAGCCCAGATGATTAATATGAATACATCATAGAAGTCACAAGTAAAGGTAGTTTTTAGAACTTAGAATAATGTAACGCAACTGATAAAGAACAATGGAATTTAGAACAGAAAGCTAAGAGAAATTACCGGAAGAAAAGGGATAAAGAGAAGTGAAGCTTTGGTCACGACTTCACTTGTGGTTTGCGTGCTGTTACTTGCTTCTCTCACTTCTGCTCCTCTCTTCTGCAGCGACAATGGAGGGTGCTAAGTGGAAGACACATGGACTGGACCGACCGGGCCCATCTAAAAAGGTTCAGGGTCATTTCTTTCTGCACCCCGACAGAGTAGTTAAAAGACCAAACTACCCCTTGCTGCCGTCACCTTGCCGCCGCCACCACCGACCCTTGCCGTCGCGCCACACATGCGAGTGGAAAGGGGTGTTCATAGGCCTTTCTTTTTTGGGTTAGATAGTTACAGGTTCAACAATTCTGTTAATAATGGGTATTCCTGAATCGATTGTATTCGGATTAACCAAATATAAAAATAAAATGCAGTTCAATTTATTTTTTATCTCATAAAAAAATGTAAATAATAAGAATACCATTCCGAATAAGTTCAATGTTAAAGTAATCATTTCTTCAAATAATTTCCATTTTCTGTATATTTCTCCCAATTTCAGTTAAAATAAATTTAGATATTTTTTTTTAAATTTTCAATCTAATTCCATTTGTGACCTTTCTTTCATCTAAAATAGATGAAATTATTATTTTTTATTTCATTATGCTTGATTTTAACTACTTTAGTCATGAATTAAATAAATTATAAAGTTAGAGACATGATAAATAAGCATTATAATAATTTAAAATACATAATGTTTGGATTTTGTACATGGGTCAATGGTTAAAATAGAATTTACCCAAGATTATAATTGGACTTTTTTAAATTACTTCTAATTAAATCCTATGAGACAAGCTTGTATAATAAGGAAAGCTGTATAATAAGAAACGTTAAACTTGCATGTTATGGATAGTCTCACATTATGAAATTCATTAAAAAGTGTTATGCATAGAAAAATACATGGAAAGTGTGACATGCTATGTATTATATTTTTATTGGCTACACTATATCTAAAGTTTGTGATGTATATTTTTAATTTGAATTTTGGCTTTTTTATGGGTAGATCCTAGATTTTTTGTAAAATCAACTGGTAGTGAGGAATGAAACTATGCAAAACTTCAGTCACACTTATTCAATGAATTCTCTCTATATTAGAGCTTATTCTCCACTTTATAACCTAGACATTTATAAGAGTTGACTACACTTATCTCAGAATCAATCAATTACTTCTTGTTCACTTCTCCATAGCTTCCACCATCTTTATCCACCCTCCATTCAAATGAAACTCTTAATCAATGAAGGAGAAACACTATGTGCCATCATTTTGCCTGGAAGTGATAGCATAGAGTGTTTCTCTAATTGATTACGAGTTTTTTTAGATAGATAATGGATCAAAAAAGGTAAAACTATAGAAGAAGTCAAGAACTCAAGAAAGTGAACAAGAGTTCTAAGAGAGGTTAAGTAACTTCTAGAAGTGCATAGACTAGAAAGTAGAAAAGTTCTAACCCAGATAACTTACTTTAATTATTATCTAAATTGTCAACTTACTTTATTGACCAACCTTTAAACTATTTACTATTTTATTCTAATATTCTTGTAATATAACTATAGTGAAAAAAATATTTTCTTCACCCTTCATTTGACCATTTTACTAATCCTTTGAATTATCTTCTAAATTTTCACTAGATTATTTTACTGCTGTATAAACTTTCTATTATATTTTACCTACCTTTTTTTTTTTGTAAGTATAGAGTCACAGATTGCTACTCTTTTCCATAATTGATTATGCATGACATGTTTTTGTTATTTGTTATTACCATTTGTATGCTTATAGAATAGACAATTTCACTAACACAATATAAATATATATATATATATATATAGAGAGAGAGAGAGACCTAGACACTGAGAATACGAAGCAGGAACAGAAGAAGGTGAAGATGTGGATGTGTTTAATGAATCTGAAATCGACGTATCACCCACATTCTGGTTCCTTGCTTGCCAAGCAAGGGTATCCTCTTTATGAATTACCCTTCGATTTTCAGTATTCTAAGCTCTCTGCTACTTTCTATATACACAGATTCATTCTCAACATGCCAAAGCTTCATTGCTTCTTCCACAAAGCCTTTAAAGCCTCCAAATGGTACTTGCTTCATGTCTCCTTCATCTGCTCATCACTTGTTATTTTTGTCTGTTGAAGTTATTCGCTGCATTTTCAGTGCAACCTTGCTGAAGCTCACAATTCCGCGTATAAAGTTGCTGAGAAACAGAAGAGAGGTTCAGCTGAAGCAGATGCGAAATGACGTTGCTATGTTACTTGAGGCCGGTCAAGAAACCAAGGCTGTTGTTAAGGTATCAATAACACCCCTCGCTTACACGTGATGTATGTTGTTTAATGTTTCTGTTTCAGGATTTTGAACACTTTTCTGCATGGTGTGTTGCTCATGATGATGATGATGATAATGATGATAGGTGGAGCACGTTATGAGAGAGGAGAACATGGTGGCTGCTCAAGATATCATTCAAATCTTTTGTGAATTTATTGTTGCACGCCTTCCAATGATTCAATCGCAAAGGTTTGCCAAAGAACAAAGAAACATTCACACAACGTGCACACGCATTGATAAAAATCAGCATTCCAATATAAAAGCCTGTGTTTGAAATGACAGTGTTTGATATTGGTAAGAGGGAGGAAGAACAACGTATATGGATGATCAACTTGTTTTTCAATTTGTTTGTTGTAAACAGAGGAGTTGTTAAAATGTTATATTTACATCCGAGATTTAGAAACACTTGCATTTAGTTTCATACATGCAAAGGCCTCTTGGAGCTAGCACTCTAGTATGGCTGAGGACACACATTATGGCTTAATAATTTGCTTTAACCAGTGTAATTGTTTTCGAGTTAAACATCTGACTTCTCGATGTTGTTCAGGGAATGTCCCCTCGACTTGAAGGAAGCAATATCTAGTGTATGTTTTGCTGCTCCAAGATGCGCTGATCTGCCAGAGTTATTGCAGGTTCAGTCCCTATTTGCCTCCAAATATGGGAAGGGTTTTGTATCTGCAGCAACTGAGGTCACCCCTGACTGCAGTGTTAATCGCCAGGTTCCATGAACTTTTATCCTGAAAAAAACTTCACTTATATCTTTTTCATCATGCTGTACTGCCAAATAATTACGGTAGTTGGATTTTTTACTGAGGGACTCTAACTTATATTAATTATGATATTTTAAAATATATTATATGTATTTTTAGTATATCTTAGTGTAATTTGGAGACAATAAAATGACATAGCATGTTTATTCAAAAGCTTAATGTGATAAGGATAATGGAAACATATAGGCACATGAACATAAGATACACTCAAGAGTTGACTCTACTTAAGTGATGATTTCATGAAATGCTGTCATGCTCATCTTAGAGTCCTTGATTCCATACATAATTTTGAGATGATATAAGTAACATAATGTTAGGTATCCAATATGTTAGGTATCTAAGTGTGAATCTAAATTTTACATTGTGTATCTAAATATGAGTCCAAATCTCACATTGTGAAAAAGTCAAGTAACATATAAAAAATAAGACTCACAAACCTATTGTCTTAAAGTTTTTTAGTTAAAGATGGTGTTCTAGGAAGAAGAATATCTTTGTCATACTCCATGTATTGTTCTTGTAATTAAATGATCTTGCTCATTTCTTGATCTTCATTCATCCACTTATTGTGATAAGAAGCTATTAATTATTGAAAAGTATGATCATTCGATTAGAAAACTTGATGGCAAGGATGTAAAGTAGGCACTTGATTTTTGTCCTTCTATCTTGTACAGTAGTGTTCATGTTTTTACAAGTTGAACCATTTTCTTCAATGACATTATGCTCCACGTCAATTACAATGGCAGTTAATAGAGCTGTTGTCGGTTCAAACACCTTCACTGGAAAAGAAACTGAATCTTCTAAAAGAAATTGCTATTAAGCATAATTTAGATTGGGATCCAACTGCTTCAGAAACCAAGTTCCTTAAAAAACATGAGGATTTACTGGTAAGTATAGCATAGTATTACTATTTAGGATTTACTTGCCCCCAGATGAAAAAATAAGATGACTAAGGTATTGTTAGTTTATTACTTTTTCTTACTTCATTGTGGTAACATGTTATCTCCTTGTCAGAATGGCCCCATTAAACTTTGCGGTCAATGTGAGTCAAAACTGTCTCTTCCTGAAGAAAAACAGAATGAAGTTGATGTTCACTCATCAAGCCAATCTGGATCACTTGGATCAGACAAAGATAAACCCCATACTTCACTTGGTGAAAAGGAAAGTAAACAGTTTATGTCTTTCATGACAGCTTCCTACTTGTCTAGGACAAAAACTGAAGTCAATCTAGACTCACAGGATGTGTTGGCTGCTGCTGAAACTGCTGAAGTCCCTAGTAGTAAGCTTACCAAGAAAAATAAAGCACATGTGCCAGATAGCAGCTTTGAGAATCCATTCTATGCAGGCGTTGTTAATAAATCTGAAACAGGAAAGGAACATTTCACCGAACAAAATACTGCAATTGAGTATGATGGTGTTGGCATAAATGATGTGGAACATGAGCATGCCTTTTCATGCTCTCATTTATCAACTTTTCCTTCATTTGATACGCCCAAGGAAGACTTTGGTTCTTCCCTACACAATCAGTCTGTAGTGGATGACAAATCCTCTCATCATCTTAACAAATTGCCTTCAGCTGATGCTTACTCGAATTTTCCATACCCCAACTTATTCACCTCACAGAACTCAAATATTGGATTTCATAATTCAGATAATAGGCATTCTAGTCATGATTGTGACAAACAGTTTTAATACTACTACACATTTTTCCTTATGACTTTCAAGTTGCTCGGGAGTAAGTTATTTGGATTATTGGTCGAATTAAATACATAATTTTGGCAGTCTTTGCCGTATTTAATTGCTACGTCAGGAGCATTTCCTTCATGCTGAAATAATTTGTGGTACGCATGTGGCTATTCTTGCAATGAACGTAGATATTGGAAATAAATGTATTCAATTTCATGTTTCACAAAAAGCAGCTGTTATGTGCTTTCCCATGCAAAATAAAGGCCGTTTAACCCATCGTATGCGATAACTGTAACCTTGTTGTTGCACATTATACTGCGAAGTATTATAAGGGACCATTCACTGCTATTTACTGATATTCAGCAGGTAGCATCTTTGAGGGTGTAAAGTGTTATAGGCTGCATAAAAACATAGCACTCGTTATGGCTAAAATGGCAATGCATGTAGAACAAATCACGTTTCCGTTTTATATATATGTTGTGCAGAAATCTCTCTTCCATTACATCAATCACATAGTTTATGTTTAAACACAAACACAAGTTTTATGTTTAAACATGGCACTTTTTATGTTTAAACACAGTGAGATCTTGCAAGCACCATGTTTAATGATAAAATCCAATGCTCCTCACTTGTACCAATTAAACATCTCCTTCTATTTTGCAAATGCAAATCCTCAATAAATGCTTCCACAAAGCTTTTATATGTCTGAATAACACGTAGCACTAACGTGGCAGTTGCACCTTACCTTTCTTTTTATAAAGATGTGATTTTGGCAAACCAGATTCTATGGTTCTCTTTCTTAGTTTATCTTTATCCCAAAACTCTCAATCACTACAAATTTCTTGTAAGCAAAATAATATCCCATGTTTTCTTACAACATCTGTTACCAGTTCCAAGCCTAATAGTAATCATGACCAAAAATTTAAACTGTCACATTTACTTTCTCTAGCTTTTTTAGCAGGAGGCTGCATACTGCATGGTTCTTTTCTCTCTAAATTTTTTTATTAATTGAATTGCGAGTTTGGTTTATATTTAGTTGAATGGTTTATCTTTTTCTTGGTGAATTTAGCACTGATAGCTCCCCAAAGCCAATAATCTTTAGGTACAAGAAGCGAAATATGCCAGACTATGTCACACCAGAAACATGTAAACTGTGAATTGAAAATTTCCGGGGCCAATTATAACTGCCTTCAAAGGTGACACTGTCTATGCTACTGTTTAGAACAAGGCCAGATGAAGCATCACTTTCCAGTGTTATTTATTGCATAGTCTCATGACTTTTGTTTTCTTCTGGAGAATAAAATCAGAGAAAATAATTCTAGTGCTTCACTGTTTCTAATTGGCTGGCAGGCATGGATAGAAGCAGACAATGAGTCCATGGCCAAATGGCATTGAAGTAATCACTCAGTGCCCCGTCAAACCTAGAGGAAAATTCAAGCAGAAGATTTTCTTTTCAACTGAGGAAGGGACCTATGGTGGCATGTTCATAGTGACTGGTCAAGAGTCACTTTACATGGGGCAATAATTGTGTACCCAAGGTAGCATAGTGCCTACCCTTTTCCCTAACCTAATGCAGATGTGTCAATCATATTGGGTAAGCCTTTACAGTTGTCCTGTGTCCTTAAATAATCAAATAGTTACATGACATTTTAAAGACTTTGTGTGAAGGAGAATGTGGGAAGAAGGATGTCAAGAAGACGCACACAGAATTTGATGTTTGTTAGGATCATTGGTTACCAAAGTTAAGATATTTATTAAATTAGTACAAAAATTGGTTAATTCAGCTCCCTCTGTATAACGTATCACAAAATAATATATGAATATCCATATACACGATTTAGTAGTTAATCATGTTAAAGATATTTGGTTAATGCACTACTTCATTATTATGATAATGGAGAGTCTGTAATCTTATATGAATTGGAATACATACATGACAATAGTGCAAAGGTGATACTTTTAATATATAACATACAAAATTTCATGTTTATCAGTATCAGAAAACATTTAACAAAGTTGTAGATTTTGATTAAATTAATATAAAAGTTAGTTAACTTAGTTTCCAAGGTATTACAAATTATATCTAGGAACACCTTGCAAGCATTATAAAAAACTTAGCAACAAAACATTTGAACTCAAACGGACTTATAATGTGAGAATAAAGCTCATGAGCAAGTTTGGGAAGCGATTTATAAAATTGGAGGTCACCAATTAATTAATGCTGATGCTGTCAATTTAAATGGTCAACCTGATCTGTATCCCCTTTGCTCAAAATCAGGTATGCATCAAAATTTCATTTCCTTTGGTTTTTACATGTCACAAATCATTATGACTCCAACACAAAAGTAATCTTTAAGGCAAGTTTACCTTCTCCGAATAGTAAATGTGCACCAAGTCATTGGTAAGTGACTACATTTGTGTATCTCCGGGACCAACAATTGATGCATTAATCTAAGCCAGCCAAGAGTATAAACGCTAGTATATGGCTGCAAGGGCATACTCAAGTAGGGTTGGTGTTCCCTTTTTTAACACCACAAACACAGCTATTCTCAAGTATAGTGGGAACTATGCTCCACATTCCTCCCCTTCATGAGATTTTCTTTCTTTCCACAATGACACATACATGAAACACAAGGACCCCATAAAACACCATTCCATTGACCCTCCACTTTTAAATACAGTACGATGCCTAAAAATGGCTGGGCAGCTATTACATTCAAGGGTACCAATATGAAACACCTTCTCAATACAACAACCACAGTTAGTTTCTCACTGTTCTTCATGCTAACTTTTTCATCTAAGTTTCCTTTGACATTTGATTCTGCTCTTTGAGCTACGAGTTTGGTTCATGCACTACCATAAAAAGTTGGCTTGTAGTATAACTTTGTTGAATGTGATAAGCACAAAGTTAAGGCTTGTACTTTTGCTATGGCCCTATGCGATGGCATTCGATTAGAATAAACTATGTGTACGAGTTTTGAACGAAACTGAATCAAGTTTTGTGATTTTTGTCTTTGAATTCAACTTCATTACAGTGATCCATGTGGTGTCTTTTCTACTTAATTATTAATCTTAACACACGTGCATGTTGAATGGACAGGATTGGATCTCACACGCTGTACACATATATGTTGTCGTCTTTGTGCCTGTTCTTCATTGACTTTAGCATGTCATACATGCACCTATAAAAATATCACACTGTTTTTTTATTAAAAGAAATCGCAGCATGATATTCAGAATTGATTAAGTAATGAGTTTTTTTATTACACCTTATCTTTTAAACACCAATTTAACATGCATTAGTGTTTTATACTTCTTTTTTTATTATATCATATCATCTGGTATATTTATGAATTATTTTTCTTTTATTCTCTTACTAGGTGAACTAGGTTTTTAGTGAGTCGAAATTATTTTTGTAACTAAAAAGTAGTAAATATTATTCTCCTGTGTGTATATAAAGTTTAAAATTAACCAAAAGAATCAAATAATTTATATTACATTTTGAAAAATATACAATATACATTATGGTAATTAAGATATTAAACAATTTTTATATTGATATAAAATTTTGTATATATAATTTGGTTGAAAAAAAAATTAATCTAGTAGTGAAGTTTGAAAAAAATATGCATTAAAAAAGAAGATATTAAAATTGTAATATTAGAAAAAAAAACATAAATTAAACTCTAATTCATTACCGTTTTGTTTTATCTAATCACAATAGTTAGACGCGGAGGTTTTGGGAAATTCCGTGTTTTAGAAGAATTATAAGACTTTTGAAATTTAGGAAAAAAACAAAGAAAATAAGCTGTTGGTTTAAAAAAAACATGTAACTTTATATCTGTTATTTTGATATGGTGTGTAAAGATCTAAATTAAATCATTTATCAAACATATTAGATTAAATTGACTAAACTTTTAAGAAATATTATTTGAAATAAATTATATATATATATATATATATATATATATATATATATATATATAAAATAAAATGCAATCTAATTAAGGAGGGCAAATTATGAGGCTGTGGATGTCATTTGTAGGAAGAATTTAATTTCCTTTTCGAACATTTACAAGATAAGGGAATCGAAATAACTAAATTTGTATGAAGATTATCAAATTTAGTTATTTCCATTCCAATTTTCTCAATTTCAATTTCAAAAACATCCCAGAACATTTAAAATCTTTCTACAATTGATCATCTCTTATGATTTAAAGAGAAAAAAATGTTTTATTCAAGAAATAAATATTTTGGGATGTTTTTGGTGATAGTAGTTTTTCAACAGCTGACACTTATTTGTGTACCTGCAATATTCCTAGTTGTTGGACTGTTTTTGTACTCTCCTTGTTTTATATTATTATTAGTGGTATATAGTCACAGTATTGTCATCTTTCATATATTGTTCGGAGTAATTGACCTTTTAACTAAATCACCAAAAATCTTAATTGGAGATAAATTTTTAATTCAAATGAGATTATAACACTTCATTCATAAGCTTATTTTAAAAGAGAAAAATTTGAAATTAATGAAATTAACTTCTAAACAAATTAAAAAAAAAAATTAGAGAAATTATGAGAGTGCTTAAATAAATTAACTTACACATGGATTTTTTTTTTTCAAAAAGAGCTTGGTATCATAGAAATCTTTCTATACTTGAAAATCCCCATTGTTTTGAATTATAATTCTTTACAATAATTACAATATGTTTGTTCAATAAAAAACATTTATTTAAATTGTTTTTTAAACTTACTATAATTTTAAATTTACTACCATATTAAGTTATTAAAAAAGGCAACACGATAATCTTTTCACTGAAACATTCATTTTAATTTGGGAAAGTTACATTTCTACCTTTCGACGAAAATAATTTTGTAGAAAAAGCTAGTCAAAATGTTTTTGAAAAAGATTTAGTTAAAAACCTTTTCCAAAATCTTAGTTTCCTAAGAGTGTTAAAAGGTGGACTTGATGGGAAACACAGTTTTTCAATTTGAGGTTCTTAAAACAATAAAAATTTCTCATATATGTCAGAAGAAATATTCAAAATGTATTACAGGCCACTTCCCAAAATCATGGCTTCAAATTTTTGTCGATGATACTATTTTCATAATTGATTTAATACAGAATCACCGACCATAATTTTTGGTAAAAAACCTCCACATTTGACATAAGTTTTCAGCAACAACCGATCTGAATAAAATGCAACTCCCAGGGCTTTTAGGGCTATTAGTACAATTATAGAAAAGTAGTATAAGATGAGATAGGGTATAAACTTTAGATTGAAGGAGTGTGAAAGAAGGGTGTACAAAAAGATTAAGCTGTCATTGTTTCATCTAAGTAAACATCACTTCATCAAATGCAGCAGATGATACAAATTGCAACTTGACAAAGCGATCCCTATGCACAAAAGTAAATGAATATAATGCAGCGGACTTACAAGAGATGTAATCAGTAGGAGAATATGGCACTTGAAGAAGGAACCAAAAAGGAAAAAGGTAAGAAAACTTTTATAGTTAAAAAATAAGTCATAAATAAATCCATTCTTTTCTTTTCTTTTTTTTTTCTTCTTAATTTACTACTGTGCCAAGGTCACCTTGGACCAGATAACTCAACTGCATGCAGATTTTCGGTCGAGTCGACTATCCAGTCAGAATTGGGATGAGGGGCTAGCTCCACCTCCTGCCGGAGAACTTCCACCTTTTGCCACTCATCCCATCTTTCTGCCAAGCCATCACCTTCAAGCATTCTCACCACTTCTGACATCTTAGGTCGGTCCATAGGGGAACCTTGTGTGCACAGCAGTGCAACCTGGATTAACTGTTCTACCTCAGCTTCTATGTAATTGTTTTGTAGATCAGGATCAACCAACATTTCAAGCTTTTTCTCCTTCAGGAGTCCTTTTACCTGTAAAAATATTCAGCTGTATTAGATTTACATACATTACAATACAGAAGAGGGAACTTTAAACATGGAAGAAAGCTTGTTAAGGAAAAATACATCAGCAGATAATTCTCAACTACTCAAACATGTAACAGAAATCAAAATATAGTTGAATACATGCAATTCTTGTCTTGGCATAGCTCAAATGCATACTTTACCGAGTAAAGAAATGTCTATATTCTGAATCGTGTTTAGAAGAAGAATAGTGTTCTTAGTTTGGATTCGCCGTGTTATATATTTATTGTTTTATCAGTTTTAAATACTACAGTGCATCCTGAACATATACTGTACTAAGAAATAACCATATTTGCATGTCAGATATATATCGTATGTAATATATATATATATATATATAATATATATATATATATATATATATATATATATATTATGAGCTTCATAGATGGACGCAATTCCTAACAACAAATATAACAAAAACTGCTACTCCAGCTATTCAGGAATTGCATGAAATTAACTGCACGATAAACAATAACAAAAACACAAGATATACTTTTACGCTAAACATACCCAATCAAGCAGCATAACATCGTCGTCATTTGCAAGCCGAGCAAGGTCAAAAGCTCTCTGTCCAGTGATAAGCTCCAGAAGCATGATACCATAACCAAAAACGTCGGTTTTCTCTGATGACTTACCAGTGGATAGGTACTCAGGAGCTATGTGCCCAATTGTGCCCCTTACAGCAGTTGTCACATGGGTGTCCTTGTAATCCATGAGTTTGGCCAATCCAAAGTCCCCAACAACAGCCTCAAACTCTTCATCCAGCAATATGTTTGCAGCTTTCACATCACGATGAATAATCTTTGGATCACAGTGATCATGCAAATATGAAAGACCCCTTGCAGATCCCAAAGCTATTCTTTTCCTAGTTGGCCAATCCAGGGGTTCTTGATGTGGAGGACGCTCTAAAATAAAAGAATGATTGAGAACACAACCAGTATGGGTGGCTGGGCCAATAATATTTACTTTAAGCACAGAAAGTGTGACTATGCACACCTCGGGATTTCTTCCAGTTTGGCAATCAAGCTAAAAAATACAATTTCCATAAAACAGCCTAGTGTCTTATATCTTTACTCTATCGTCTCTTTTTGCTTTGAACATGGAATTATGGAATATACTTTCCCAATAAATGGCCTATTAAAATATTAAACTTGAGAATCTTTTATCCAAGCTGAAGGGTAATAAATTTAATAATTCAGTTAATGGCAATTAACACCTGGTTAAACAATATAAAATAAAGATGGCCAAAAATCCCACGTTCTAAATGGGTAGGTGACATTAAGAAGTTAAGAGAAGAGCTAAGACCAGTTAAGATTTTAGACTTGAGGAAGTCCTCTGATGCTTTTAGAGCTACAGGTTCCTTTTTAAACCAGAGGTGGTAAGTAAATGTATACTTTCGACCAAATTGAAGGTGAAAAACTACACAACTTGTTCCATTTTCTTTCATCATTCTCAATAGAGAATGCCACAGCTCGAGCACCCAACAACTATACTACTTTCATAAGCTTATGCTAAAGTAGAACTACCGGAGAATTGGTATGACAATTAGAATCCCGTTCCATGCAGGTTGGGGAGGGGAAGAGGGGCAAAGAAAGGAATGAAAGAAATAAGAGAATCAAGGACTTGAACAACAGCTAAAAAGAGTGAAACAGAAGGTCTACCTCTTAAGCATGAGGCAACACTTCCGTTAGCCATGTAGGGATAAACAAGTAGCCTTTCTGTTGGTGTCATACAAAACCCACGTAGTCGGAGGAGGTTTCTATGCACAGCCATGCTAATCATCTCTACTTCAGTCTGAAACTGAAGCTCCCCACCAGGTGTGCGTTCCTCTTTCAACCGCTTAACGGCCACCAGTGAACCATCTGCCAACCGTCCTTTGTACACCTTACCAAATCCTCCCCTCCCAAGAATGTTCTTATTGCTGAAAGTATCTGTTGCAACTTGGAGTTCTCGTAGAGAGAACCTTTTAAGCTGTCCAAGATGAACTTCAGGATCCTCTTCGGCTGCAAACATACGTAATCAAGTCAAATTATATTCTTTAAACAAGTTAGAAAACTGTTATACCCACTGTTCGAGGATTGCTCACCAGGCACATCAAAGAAAAATTCTTGTGGTTTCCTTCTACGCCACCAGGCAAATGCAATTGCAGGTGCAGCAAATAATAGAGCAGCACCAGCAGCAACTCCTCCAGCTATTGCTCCAGTGGCACTGTTACCTCCTGAAATTAGATATAGAGGAATGTTGGATCATCATTGTTTCTTTTATCTCTATGTTTAACATAACTAACATTTGTGCACAGATATAAACCATTTAGATGCAGCAATACAACCAAATCTTGAAGATATTAGACGATATGAGTGACCAAATGATTTTCAATTCCAAATGAGCCAATAAAGAATTTAATCTTCAAAACTTAACATGCCTATATAAAATACTTGAATCTGTTCCACAGAGAACTGGAAGAGATATTAAACACCATAAGTAAAAAACACAAATTCAGTCCCATAGCATGACTAAAAATATTCATCTACACAAGTACGTCTGTATGATGGTCAGCAACTATAAGCCACCTCTATAATAAAAAATTGAAATAGCCCTCACCATGAGCTTGATAAAATCACCACCTTTATAAACTAAAAGATCAATTGCAACAGAAGGAAGATTACCTGGGACAGAAATTGGAGGAGGAGGGACAAAAGGAGGAGGAGGAGAAAATGGAGGAGAGCCAGGACACGGGTGCCCCGTTACGGGTCCACATAGATCCAAGTTATTTGCAAAACTGAGACAGGAAGCACGTTCAGAAAAAAACTTGCATATCAGAACCAACATGACAATAACACAAATTTCAGTACGAGACCTGATAGGAGTAAATAATGAGAAGGAGCCATTATCGGGAACCACTCCTGATAGATGATTATTAGACAAATCCCTACATTTGACATAAATTAAGGGGAAAACATTAGCACTGCATACAAATAATAAAGAGAGAAATACATAGCGTATTAGTGGTACTCACAGAACTTGGAGAGCAGTAATATTAGTCAGCGACATGGGAATAGGACCTGACAAGCTGTTGTTGTTAAGCCGGCTATCCTTAGACATAATACGAGAAAAGAATTAAGATCCATACGGACATTATGATCGAAAAGATTGACAAGCACCAGAACAAGATTCTACCCTCCAACAGAAAAATAATAGCTATTTACATTATAAAAAATTCAGAATCTCTGCAGAGCATATATAGAACAAGTATACTCACAGGAAACGCAATTTTGACAACTTGCCCAATGAATCTGGGATTGGGCCAGTGAAACGGTTTAGGTACAGATCCAAGCTAACCAGGTTAGTAAGATTCCCCAGGTCACTTGGGATAGGGCCACTAATGTTATTGCTGTAAAGTTCCCTATAATGTAAAACAATTTACATCAAAAAGATATGATGATAAACGATACTTAAATCAATATTAGTAAAATAAGCATCTGTAAAAAAAATATTTCGTGGAAATTCCACAATTAGTTTCAGGTGCACCCCATCTTCTGCATAAGTAAAGATAGAGTTAACTAAAAAAAGTGAAAGGTAAAACAAGTTCTTTTTTTCTCATGTTTTCCAAACACAAAAAATCAATCCATTAGGTTGACTTGCATAGCAAATTTTAACAGTAGAATACCATGTTCCCCGTAATAATATTCGTATGAATAATCATTCTATTGAAACAACTAGACAGGTCATTAAAAGTGAGGATGGAGCAGTACACAGATAAGCATCATTTCCTAGTCTATCAGTCTAAAAGAATTATGAAAACCAGCTGAAAAGGAACAGAAACCACGTATTATTGCCAACATACAAATAGTCATCCAGCTGGATATTGAAGATTCAAAAACCAAGACCCCATTACACATGACCCAACTTGAGAATCACATTAAATAATTTATAATCACATGTCCCAATTAAATAAGGAAAGTTAAGTAATAGTTGTCGCTTCACTAACAAGACCCATAGAAAATTAAACTACAAAAGAATAAAAAAAACATTGGAACATCAAATCAAGTGATAACATACAAATACTGCAAATTCTTGAGCTGACCAAGCTGCGGAACAAGTTGACCAGACAAAGCAGCATTCCCCAGATCACTGACATCAGAACAAAGTAAAGATCACAAGCAACCATTAGAGAAGTCGTCCTCAGTTAAAAGAAACTATTCAGACAGAATTAACATGTGTGAACAAGCAGCTTACACTCTTATAACACTATTATCATTGTTGCATGTTACATGAAACCATGTACATGGATTGACAAGTGTAGGATCCCAACTTTGCAAAACATTGTTGGGGTCCTGTAAATTAGTCCTCAGACTATGCAAAGCATCTCCTGTTTCAAAGCACGAGAACATGCAATCAGGTACTTTAAAGTTCAAAATAAACATGTGTCAAATCCACTCAAATGACTTTTTCCAGTAGTAAAGTTGCATGATAAAGTAGCTAGAAATTGCACATAGAAAATTTTTTATACCCCATAGGTAGAACTAATACACGTCATGCACACAAAAAACAGTATTGAACACACTTAAAGCACTAATTAATGCAACACAACACACACCATGTAGGTTGTTGGAGCAATACACTTCAAACAATAAAACCGGATTGAAGAATACAACGAACAGGACAGGCAAACACATGCACACAGAAATTACAATGCAATAAGATCGCATGTAGATAGATTAGAGCAATAGGCGTTCCAAGCCCGAAAAATACAAGATTTACTTAGTAATCGCAACACGACAGGAACACGCACAAGCACAAAAAGATACACTTCAAGAAGATAGCATAAAGGTAGAGTTGGAGCAAAACACTTAAAGCACAAAAATAGGATTGAAAAATACAGAGAAATTCACTAGCTAATACAGCATGACAGGCACTCGACTGTGCACAAAAATACACTTCAAGAACATGTACAGATTTAGCAATACATTTCAAGCACAAAAAACAGGATTAAAAATACAGAAATTCACTGATTAATACAACACGACAGGCACACGAGCGCCAACAAAAAATACACTTCAAGAACATATCTTATTGTTCGAGCAAAACACTTTCATGCACAAAAAACAGGATTGAAAAATATACGGAAGTTCGCGAGTTAATGCAACACGACACGCACACACAGGCACCTTTTGGCCACTCTGGTAGATTACTACACAGCCTATATTCTAAAACTTCTAGTAGATTAAACTACGAATTTATTGACAATAAGAGAGATGAACGTAATCATGAAGGTCGGGCACATTCCAGGATTGACACTGTTACTACGCATACAAGTAATAATTCAGTACTTGGTTTGAATTACGGAAGAGGTGGCCAGCAAGAAGGCATTGTCTTAAAATGGTACTCATCAATTAAGAGGAGAAAAATCTGAGGACTTGTTATACCAAAAATGAACAACGACAAAAAAAGATTCCATAGGTTCACTTGTACAGCATCCTTTCTACAAACTCACAAGCTAAGGGAACGAAGATTGATCAAACACCCAAAGCGAGCAGTGCTAACAACAACATGAATCTCTTTCATGGATACACAAACCCCTCATATCCAAGAAGGAAACAAAAAGGAAAGGAATCTCCTTTACCAAACCCAGTAAAATCAAGAAAGCAAGAACCAAAAGCCCAAAGAAGCTTGAAAAAAAGCTCCCTCTTTCACATTTTGTTTGACAAGGCATAAATAAATCACCACAGAAAGAATAATTTCACTCCTTGAAAACATTACAAACCTTCCATGTTAGCAGAAATCAGGCATAGTGGATGAATCAACAATACCCAACAAATGAAACTTAAATCCATAAACTTTCTCTCCATCAACCTATGTACTCAATAACCTCAGATCCAAACAAAACCTCCCACCCCAATACACCATCACAAAACCACCCCAGTCCTCTTCCTCCACCACCACTATCAATACAAACTCAAATGAACTCAAACCCTAACTCTCAAATCTCCGCCATTACCACCCACCACACCACACCCACACTCCGATCTCACCAAAATACACCAATTTTCGAGAACTCCAGAGACTCAAAACCCAGAAACACAAAACAAGCTCTGAAAAACCAAAAGAATCAAAACATTTTCCCTTCTCTTCAAGTTATGAAAAAATAAAAAGCTTTTCTTTTTCCTTCTTTTTCACTTTCGCTCTTGCTATCTTGGAAAGGAAAACACAGATACTGTTTCTCTTTCTCTCTCTTTCTCTGTCAGCTGGTGAGAGTGTAAGATTGTTATCTTTTTTGAGTGAGGCGTGGAGTGAGAGTGTAGAATAGATAGATAGAGAAAGGAAAATGAAGCTGCCCGAACGGTGCTGCCCGCTGCCCTAACGCAGTCAAAAACGCTCTCGCGCGAGATCGTGGAAAGTGACGTGACTCTAACATGGAGGGGCAAAACCCCGTTTTTTGGTCAAAATGCGAGTGAGTTCCCTGGGCCCAACATTACTTTTGTTTTGAGGGGGCTGCCACGTCACCATTTTCTTTTATTTTTTTTATTCTTAGATGCTTTCTTCCTTCTCTTCCCTTCATTTTACTTCCGCTTTAATAACCCCCAATTAAATACTATTTTTAGTAAAGTGAATTACTTTTTAAATGGGTCTGCATTTTGAATCATGTAAATTGACACTTAGAATTAATTCTCTTTAATTTAATAATGGATATTTTTAATTTTTTCTTCAAATTGATCTATGAATAATGATGAGATTGTTTTTGTAGCAAATCCATTTTGAAGAACCAGACATGTTTTTTGTAGTAATTAAGATTAATTCCTACCACTCAACTTGGCTTTGATTAACCCTACCACTAGGAATGGCTCAAGTAGCATCTTTTGTTTCCATGTTAAAATAAATATTTTAATGCTTTAAATTTTAAATAAAGTATTAAATATCAACCAAAGAATTGAGATATTAAACATATTTTTTTTAAAATAGTAAACATGATATGAGAAGAAGTTTTACCATGCTTTATATTTGAGTATGTGAAAAGAATCTAGGATAATTTTTTTCACGTTCTTAGTACAGTTTGTGGAACAAATACTATCATAAATCATGGATGAGTTCACATATTTTTCTTTTTTTTTTTTTCAGTTTTTATCCATTTGTTTTGATGCTTGAATAAAACAAAAATGCAATTCCATGTATTACTCGTATCTTTGTTACCATTAACATCACTGCTTCTATTTTTTGAATGGTTGCCATTTGTGCATGCAGAGGATAATGAGAAAGCATTAATGATGAAGCACCTCATCAATCAATTTGTTAATCTTTGTTGTTATAAGTGATAAAGTTTGTTTGGCATGAGTATGAGTCTCTTGTTTTAGGTAAATAAGATGCTTAATTTGTGGTAGATACAAACTTAGATCTGATTTGTTAGGCTAGGTAGAAGAATAAGAACTTTGAATGGAAAAAATTAGGTATTGATTGAATAAAAGGGGTAATTGGACACGGGCACAATAAGTAACTGAAAGCTTCTGGATTTCATATTTAATAAGGGCCCACTTATTTATGTTTTATGCTATTAATCCAAATGCTTCTGTACTTTTTATGATCTCTTTATAACATTGCTATATTCTTTTGATTTAGATATAATTTATTGTAATTCTTTGTTTTGTCATTCCATCTTTAGGTAACGATGTATATTAAAAATAACGCGATAATAACATCTTATTAGATTATTAAATATAAATGTAAAAAATATTTTGATAATATATTTAATGAAGGTGTAATGGACAATTTATCTACTGCATATTAGTGATGATGATTATAAAGAAGGATGTCTTCTTCAAAGTTGGAAGTACAATTTCACTTTAGATGACAAGTATTGAATAATACCTAACAATAAAAATAATAATAGTGTTTCTTACTTACACGTACTTACACAATTTTTGCAATGTCAAGTATTTATCACATTTTTTAAATATCAAGTGTTTCTTTTGCTTATGGGATTTTAATTTCATATGTCTTGATGTTGATATGATAATGTTTTCCTGAAACATAATTTATCTCATATTAAAAAATAATATAATAAAAAATTAAATCCTTAAAAAATAATTAACCAATGTTAATTTTGTGGATCAATTTAAATAAAAATAAATAAATTATATTAGAAAATGCAAATATCTTTATTTACCCTATTACTCTCAAATCATGTTAAATTTATTAGTTTTCAATAACTATCTTTAGAGTATTACCAGAAGTGTTTTTAAATTAATTAATTATATATGTAAAACTTTTGGGCTAACATTACAGAACTGTTAATCTCTTAAACTTAAACAGTGAATTAAAGCAATAGGAGAAAGTTGATAAGTTGAGTGGAATCTCTTTAAGCTATTTTATCTTATTGTAGCAGCCTATAAAGCTTGGAACAGTGTTTCTTTCACTGAGTGATGATAACACATTTGACCACTCTTCCACATAAATACAAAACATTAAGATAGCTAGGTTAGTCAAAGGCATGCTTGTTTAATACATGAAATTATATGATATGATATGGTAGGTATAGGTTACTACAAATAATTACTTCAAACTTTCATTTCCTCTGCTACACAATAAATACAATCATATATCAGTATCTAAGATACTTATCTCAAAACTCCTAACATAACTAATTTTATATGAATTTTTAAAATACGTATATCATAAAAAACTATACACTTATAAAAGTTTACAGTTTTTTTTTTTTTTTTTTTTTTTATAAAACA
>Ga0209489_103007_pt1 | contig 33480 bp, 10 predicted proteins | sample SiratrowhiteBW_FD_187527 | JGI IMG/M metagenome (GOLD analysis project Ga0209489, IMG submission 187527) | Root nodule microbial communities of legume samples collected from California, USA - Siratro white BW (SPAdes) (version 2) | ecosystem: Host-associated > Plants > Roots > Nodule | place...
ATCTTGTTGAACCACACAGGTTGTCCTGATGGTGCCAAGTATTGAAAGGTTGGTGACCCTGATTTTGTCATGTGTATAAGGGTTGGTGCATTCCTAAAATGTACCTCTTAATTTAATTTATTGTTGGCTATTAAAAAAAAAACCCTGATTTGTGTATCGCCTTGCAAATGTTCCATGGGAATGTGCTCGCCTTGCAAATGCAAGTTCATGTTAAATTATTTTTTGAAAGTTAAAATCAACTCTTGTTGATATAACCAATCTATGAACTAATTAGCAATGTTAACGATTTCCAGTATATCTAACACATCAAAGTTTGCTCTGAAAACTTTGGCAGTTCATTGAATTCTTTTATTGTTAGGATTGTGGTAACTTTAATTAAAGTTTATACACGAAAATGAACCGTTTTATTCTTTTTGAAAGGGTTGAAACATTGCTTTTATATTTTTATTTATAATTTTTAATGACGAATGGGAATAAAGTTTCTGTAAAACTCATATTAAGTCTATAATAGTATCAGCAATTACTTTTTTATAAAGATTTAAATATTCCTTAATTAAGTATTTATTTAATTGTTTTATTTTTTATATTTTTGTAGTTATGGTATATGAAATGCTTGCATTACTGTTTATCTACAATAATTTATAAAATTTCTACAGATAAAAAAAAATTGAGAAATATGACTTAGAATTGTAAATAGTGAAATAAATAATTATATAAAACAATTAAAACCTAATAAAGTGTTACCAAATTCATATTTGGTATAGTTTTTTTTTATATATTTTTAATAGACCTGACAACATATTAATGTGATAAATTTTTTAACTTGAAATGCCCTCTTAAGGAAAGTGTTCTACTATTTTGCATATATTAATTAGTGAGTTATTGTTTTTTTTAAAAAAGGACAAAATTAAATTTAGTCAAATGATTAGAGGATATTCATTCCATAAATTTAGTGAAATAAACATTTTAACCTTAAACTTAGTGATTTTTTTCTCTGAAGGGTGATTATTACTTCCAAAATTCAATTAATCTGTTATCCTATTAGTCTTCAAAATAAAAGCTCAACTAAAATCTTCAAATTAAATGTTATAACCTACTGGTGCTGCTCATAAGTTCATCCTTTCCCATTAGGTTTCACTAAATTACAAACTACGAAACTAGGTCATGTGATCGGCTTCAATATTGATCTCTAGTAACCAATCCACATAGAGATGGATCAGAATAGGGAAACTTATTCACAGAGAATCCCAAAAGAAAGAACAAACAACTTTAAATTGACTAATGCATGCCATGCACTATGACACAGAAAATAATCCAATTTCCAACATGATGTGTCGAGAAGCTTGGCACACAAAACAAAAGAAGAAAGAGAATAGCATTTGCTAACATATCATTCATCTGTCAATATACAATGAACCGTTCATAAAAGATTTTGCCTTCAAGATTCATATATCATATTACACTGCATGTTAGTCTATAAATTCTTCTACCTACTTTCAAAGAACTCATTCTCATTTTCTGTCTCTCTTTTGATCACCTAAATGTCTGACCTCTTCAAGTTCGTCTTTCTTTCGGTGGTGGCAGTCCTGTTGCTGGTGCTGCCATTGGTGTTGCCGCCGTTGCCACCTCCACCGATGGTGTTCCTCCTCTTGCCTGTCTTCTTAATGGCAGCACTTGTGCTGCTAGCTCTCACGTACGATGACACGATCCCCATGGACTCAGAGCTGATTTTGTAGTTTACTGCATGCATGCTTGAATGAGTTATAATCATGGTGAACATGTTCCAAAACTTCATTACAAGGGAACACTACAACCTTTGAATTGAACATTCGTTTGAAGGTTTTCAATGGAAAACGAAACACCTTTGTCAGAAGAAGTTTAACTGTTTGTCATGTTAAAGTTGTACTCCCTCTTCACCTGTTTATCATGTCTCTGCTTCTTCTTTAGTAGACAAAAGTGTGGTATATTTTCTCAGTTATATGTCTGTGATTTCTGTTTGTAAGCTTTTTTCATATTTATTAATTTAGTATGTGTATCTGTTGGTATCTTTTTTTTTTCATATTTATTAATTTAGTATATGATTTAAGTAATGACATAACTAAAATTTGAAATACTAAATAATAACAGACAATATTTGATCTTATTCATCAGTTAAAATAATGATTTTCTTTAACAAAATAGACATGCTCAGACATTAATGTATTATAGAGAATCCAACTTGTGTTGCCATGGAGAACTACCACCAAAGCCAGCTATAAGTGGGGATACTTAAATTTATTCTTTTAAGTCTTTTCAATAACCTCACTGAAAACGAAGTAAGTAAACTTTAATTTAATAGTGATACTTGGAATATGTTTAATTTTTTTTTAGGAAAGATTAATATGTTGGACATCACTGCAATAATGACATTTTACAATAACATTGATACTTCAGACAGAATATGATTTGACTTCAATCCAACATTAGTTTCGAAATCAATAACATGATTTAGTCTGTATAAACTGATATTGTTAATCTTTTGGAATTTGTATAACTTTTATAGCAATTTTAGGACAACAAGTATCACAATGTAAAATATTGAAGTGTTTTAATGAAGGTAATCGAACTATATTTTTTTAAGTCAGGTTAATCTAAGTCATCATAAATAGAAATACATTATTCAGTTTTGGTACAGGTATGCTTCTTCATTTTTATTCAATATTATTCAAATTGTTTTTCATAAGTTATGAGTCCATTGTTAGTAGTTAACTAATAAACATAGATTGGAGTATATAAAGTCTTACGGTCTTGGTGTTTAGCATTGAGTGATTATATAATCCATTATTTTTTTACTTACTCATTTTGTAATAGATTCTCTCTTTAGAGATTGTTTGTAAGGAAAATAGAGATTATTTGTAAGGAAAATGGATTTTTCTCATTTGGGTGTTAGGATTTTTTTTAATAATAGGGTTAAAATATTTTTTAAGTGTTTTTCATTTATTTATTTTTTACTGATAAAAAAAATCTATTAGAATAATAATTTGCAGTATATTAAAATATTAAAATAAATAATAATAATAATAAAAAGTGAGAGATACAAAATATCAGCACTAAAAGCATATTGTGTTGTCTGAATTACATTTAGCGTGCATGTCCAAGAGCCAATCCGCTTAAAAGAACTCTTTGTTCATTATTGAAATAAACAGAAACATTAAAATATTTTTAAATTAGAAAAGATACGACTTTACCTTATGAAGTACTTTTTTTTTAATAATCATATTTTTCTTATTCTAGAACTCATATTGTATGTTCAGAAACTGTTGCAAGTTGTGGTTTGAACCCTTAAACTTTTTGTCAACCAAGAATATCCGTCGTTGTGAAATCTGTCTTCAAGCTAAATCAGATTGTTCTTGATTAAATTCTCATCCGAGTTTTAACATTGTCGTCTGATTGTACTGATTTAAATTAATCACTCTCAGCACACCCTCTTGCTTGGATATACACATTCATGACGTTCAATTACGAAAGAAAACTTTATTTTATACCTCATGTTTCTCTTAATAATGGTATTTTATATACTATTAAACTCTTACTTCTTTCCGGATATTATTCTCATTTTTTTTTAAATCAAATTTCAACATTTCTTAAAAATTATCAATAATTAGAAATATTTTATCGTCACTTTTTCTCCATCCCTTATGATGTCGATATTTAAGGATTGAATCACTTTTTCTGTATATTCTTATGAATTATGTTTTTTTATTTATTTTTATAAGTATTGGGATAGTTGAAGTGATTGACATGTGTCTGAAGAGCGAGGAAGATTTTTATATGTTGTTGTTTTGGAATTATGTATCGGTTCCTTGTGAATTAGAATTGAACAGTCATGCATGTTTAGGAAAAGAAAAATACTCTCTTTTTTTTAGTAGCATTTTTTATTTTTTATATTAACTAATTAATCTATCAAAAATAATATTATTGATATTATTTAAATAATAAGATAACTAAATATGTGTAAATTAAATAATTTAAGTGAATAATTGATTTGATATATATGAATTGAAATAGTTATTAATTTTAAAAAATTCACAAGCAAAGACATCGATCTCAGTGTTAATGTCATCGATATTGTTGTATTGTTGTATATCTGTATTTACCACAATGTATCTTATTTTTACTTATTTCTAAACATTATTATGGGTCAGTTCTCAGTAACTGGTTCATCGTAGGGGAAATAGTATTTCTGAATTTATTTTATTATAATAAGAGTGTAGCGTTGAACTTTGTAAATCGTATATAAAATTAGTTTTATTGTTAGGATGGTGATAACTTATAACTTTAATTAAGGTTTATGTACAAAAATGAACTGTTTTATTCTTTCCGAAAATAATGTGAAATACCTCTTTTATATTTTTATTTATAATTTTTTAATGACATAGGGGAATAAAGTCTCTGTAGGACTCATTGAAGGCAGGTTTAAGTCTATAATAGTACCAACAATTATTTTTTTTATAAGGATTTAAGCATTTCTTAATTAAGTATTATTTATTTATTTTATTTTTTATTATTGAGAAAAAGTCCTTTTTAACAGGGAAGAATAAATTTAATATTAATATGAGTAACTGCTCCATCCTATTACAAAGGGGATCATGTGTCCCATTTCCAGTATCTACAACAATTACAGATTGACAGAGCCATTTTTTTTTTTTTAACAGCAAGTATCCATAATAATAGATTTAAGAGGAAACTAAATCCAGACTCTGATATACACTTGAACATGTACAAACCACATGCTAGCAATTCAGCACTATTGTCAACAATTCTACATTAATCTAACAGCAGACACAATCAATTACACAGAATAAATAACTTTGCTTTCCTTTCGCATTCAGAATTAGAGACTTTTGATTCTTCCACTTTCTTTTGTTATAGTGTGCTAATCTCTACGTTGTACTCTCTATCAACCTACACTCCATAGGTGATACAGTAGATCCTTTCATTAACTTAAAATGCCCTCTTAAAGAAAGTGTTCTACTATTTACAAACATTAATAAGTGAGTTATTGTTTTTAAGAAAAAAAAAAAGAGGACAAAATTAAATTTAGTCAAATGATTAGAGGGTATTTATTCTTATTCCATAAATTAAGTGAAATAAACATTTTAACCTTAAACTTAGTGATACTTTTTCAGAAGGGTGATTAATTACTTCTCAAATTTCATTAATCTGTTATCCAATCAGTCTTCAAAATAAAAGCTCAACTAAAATCTTCAAATTAAATGTTTATAACCTGCTGATGCTGCTCATAAGTTCATCATTTCCCATTAGGTTTCGCTAAACTACAAACTACAAAACTTCGTCACGTGAATTGATTTAACATTGATAAAGAGAGTAATCAATGCATGTAGGGATGGATCAGAATAGGAAAAATTACTTGCAGAGAATCCAAAAGAACGAACAAAAAACTTTAAATTGTCTAATGCATGCACTTATGACACAGAAAATAATCCAATTTCCAAAATGACGTGTCGAGAAGCTGGACACACAAAACAAAAGAAGAAAGAGAATAGCATTTGCTAACATATCATTCATCTATCAAGATACATTGAATCGTTGATAAAAGATTTTCCCTTCAAATTCATACATCACATTACACTGCATGCTAGTCTATAAATTCTACCTACTTCCAAAGAACTTATTCTCATTTTCTGTCTCTCTTTTTATCAGCTAAATGTCTATCATCTTCAGGTTCCTCCCTTTTGTGATGGTGACAGTCCTGATGCTGGTGGTGCCACTGATGGTGTCACTGATGGTGCAGCGGTTTCCACCTCCACCTCTAGTGACGGTGCTCGTCTTCTTTCCTGTCCTCATATTGGCAACAGGTTTGGTGCTAGCTTTCACGCAGCCGGGAAAGGTCCCCTTGGGTGGAGGGCTGATTGTGTAGTTTACTGCATCTTTGAATATGAGTGTAATCATGGTCAACATGTTCCAAAACTTCATTACAAGGGAACACTACAACCTTTGAATTGAACATTCGTTTGAAGGTTTTCAATGGAAAAATAAACACCTTTGCCAGAAGAAGTTTAACTGTTTGTCATGTTAAAGTTGTATTCTCTCTTCACCCGTTTATCATATCTCTGTTCCTTTTTTAGTAAACAAAAGTGTGGTATCAATTTCTCAGTTATGTATGTCACTTCTGTTTGTAACTTTTGTTTTATATTTATTAATTTAGTATGTGTATGACTTGTGTTTGTAATTTTTTTTTCATATTTATTAATTTAGTATACGATTTAGGTAATGACATAACTAAAATTTGAAAAATTAAATAATAACAGACAATATTTGATCTTATTCATCAGTTAAAATAATAATTTTCTTTAACAAAACAGACATATGCAAAGACATTAATGTATTATAGAGAATCTACCCATGCTGCTCTGTTGCTCTCCCCAAAAACTACCACCAAAGTCAGATATAAGTGGAGATACTTAAATTTATTCGTTTTAGTATTTTCAATAACCTCAGTGAAAAGGAAATTAGTAAACTTTAATTTAATAGTGATACTTGAAATATGTTTAATTTTTTTATAAAAGATAAATATGTTTAATATCACTATAATAATGAAGATTTTCAATAGAATCGATACACCAAACAGAATATGATTTGCTCCAATCCAACATTAGTTTTGAAATTCATAATATATTTAGTTGGCATATTAGAATTTGTGAACAAGCATCACAAGGAACAAAGTATAGGAGTCTTATGATCAAAGTATTGGAATTACACTTTCTTTTTGTGTCAGGTTAATCCAAGTTATCACGAATAGAAATACATTATTGTGTTTTATGTACAGGTGTGCGCTTGTTATTTTTGTTCAACATGGTTTAAGTTGTTTCTCATAATTTATGAGTTTATTACTAGTAGCTATCTAATACAATTTGGATTTGAGTATAGATATGTTTATTACTTGTAAGGTGTGTCTGAATTTGGTTTAATAAGAAATCTATAATTTTTTTTTATAATTTTCATTATTATATCAGTCAAAAGAATTTTAATTTTAATATGTTCACGTAGGCTATCCATTAAATCATATTTTTATCATTTTATTCACACTCACTAATTTTATAACAGCACAACATAAATAGCTAAGGTTTAATGCTAAAAATTTACAGTAATCACGATTGTTAATAGAATCATTTACTTTATCTGCGCAATGGATCATACCAGGTTGTCTACTACTACATGTTTAATATCAAAAGTTACCTGTTTGTGTCATATGGACGAACCCTTACTTAACATACATATATGCACATATGTTTATAACATGTTTGTATGTACATTGAATTAACGATTTTTAACATAATTTTTATATTTTTTTATCAACGACAAAATATATAATTTCAATCCTTTACATATCTAAAATTATAACAAAAATTTATAGAAAATTACATTACTTTGATCACATATCCCTGATTCGTGTGCTCCCCTTACAAATGCTAGTGTCATAAATTTCAAGTTAAACTATATATTTTGAAAGTTAAACCCAACTCTTGTTGATATAACCAATCTAGGAACTAAACCTCAGCAATGTTCACAATTTTCAGTAGATCTAACATATCAAAGTTTGCTCTGAAAACTTTGGCAGTTCATTGAACTCCCTCCTAAGCAATACACATGCTTGGCTTGCCAATCCGTAAGATTGGAATTTTGAGAGAATTCCACTATTTGGCTTGCGGAGTCAATGTATGTTCCTCAAAACTTCAATAAATTATTACTGTGCAGGTTGGTAATTCTAGTTAAACCTATGATCAAGTGACACAATCCTTTTGGACAAGGCTTCCAAAATTACAGATATGATATAACAAACTGAGAAAGAACCCTCTTGCCGTTCTGTTTGAATTATCAATTTGAATGCATTTAGTGCATGATCATATTATCAAATCTGTTTCTTTTTCTATATCCAAATGTATGATATTTATATTTTTTTCTATCAGATTATATATACATAGTAAAATTTTTTATTTTTTTATATTAACTAATTAATCTATTAAAAATAATATTATTGATATTATTTAAGTAATAAGCTAACTAAAAATGTGTAAATTAAATAATTTAAGTGAATATTTGATTTAATATATATGAATTGAAATAGTTATTATTTTTAAAAAAATTCACAAGCAAAGACATCCATTTCAGTGTTGGTGTGATATTGTTGTATCTCTGTATTTACCACAATGTATCTCAGTAACTGGTTCATAGTAGGGGAAATAGTATTTCTGTATTTATTTCATTATAGTAAGTGTGTAGGTTTGGACTTTGTAAATCGTGTATTAAATTACTTTTATTGTTAGATGTTAATAACTTATAACTTTAATTAAGGTTTATGTACAAAAATCAACCATTTTATTTATAATTTTTTAATGACATAGGGGAATAAAGTCTCTGTAGGACTCATTGAAGGCAGGTTTAAGTCTATAATACTATCAAAAATTACTTTTTTTTATAAGGATTTAAACATTTCTTATTTAAGTATTTTTTTTTCTTTTTATTTTATTTTTTGTTATAAATTTTTTTTTTCTAGAACAGGAAAATAAATTTAATATTAATGTGAGCAATGCTCCACCCGATTACAAAGGGGATCCTGTATCTCATTTCCAGTATCTACAACAATTACAGAGAACATTGACAAAGTCAAAATAATACATTTAAGAGTAAACTAAATCCAGACTCTTAGTCACTTCACCATGTACACCTCACATGCCAGCACTTCAGCATTAGCATTTCAGAATTAGAGACTTTGATTCTGTCCACTTCTTTTTGTTATAGTGTGTTAATATGTGTTAATCTCTACAGTGTACTTATTATCAACTTTACTCCATATGTTATTCTGGCAATTAGTTTGAAGAATCTCATGTGTTTAATGATATAAATAATATTAAGATTTTCTTTATTTATCTTAGGATTTAAGTACTCTTAAATCTTTTCATTAATTTTATTTTTTATTGTTTCAAAAAATTCAACTTTACTCCGTATCGATACTTTGGATCATTTCAATATGAGTAATTATTGTGAAAAAATGTAGCATGGGAAATCCAATACTGCTATACGAAAACATTTATTCCAAAAATTTAGTGAAATAAACATCTTAACCTTAAAATTGTTCTGAAGGGTGATTATTACTTCTCAAATTCCATTAATCTGTTATCCTATCAGTCTTCAAAATAAAAGCTCAACTAAAATCTTCAAAGTAAATGTTTATAACCTGCTGATGCTGCTCATAAGTTCATCCTTTCCCATTAGGTTTCACTAAACTACAAACTACGAAACTTAGTCACGTGAATGTATTTAATATTCATAACAAGTAACCAATGCATGGAGCAATGGATCAGAATAGGTAAATTATTTACAGAGAATGCATCTCAGCGATGGATCAGAATAGGTAAAATTATTTACAGAGAATTCCAAAAGAACGAACAAAAAACTTTAGATCTACGAATGCATGTCATGCACTTATCACACTCAAAGAAAATAAATCCAATTTTCATCATGATGTGTCGAGAAGCTCGGCACACAAAATAAAAGAAGAAAGAGAATAGCATTTGCTAACATATCACATTCATCTATCCATATACATTGAACCCTTCATAAAAGATTTTATTCATATATCACATTACACTGCATCTTAGTCTATAAATTCTACCTACTTCCAAAGAACTCATTCTCATTTTCTATCTCTCTTTTGATCAGCTAAATGTCTTTCATCTTCAGGTTCATCCCTCTTGTGGTGGTGGCAGTCCTGATGCTGGTGGTGCCACTGATGGCGCCGCAGTTTTCACCTCTAGCCACGGTGCTCCTCCTCTTTCCTTTCCTCATATTGGCAACATGTTTGGTGCTAGGTTTCACACAGCAGCAAAAGCTCCCCATACCCGGCCGGATGATTGTGTAGTCTACTGCATGTTTGAATATGAGTTGTAATCATGGTGAACATGTTCCAAAACTTCAAGAGAACACTACAACCTTTGAATTGATCATTGGTTTGAAGGTTTTCAATGAAGAAATAAACACCTTTGCTAGAATAAGTTGAACTGTTTGTCATGTTAAAGTTGTACTCTCTTTTCACCTGTTTGTCATTTCTGCTTCTTTTTTAAAGTGTGGTATCTATTTCTCAGTTATGTGTGTGACTTCTGTTTGTAAGGTTTCTTCATATTTATTAATTTAGTATGTGTAAGACTCCAGTTTGTAAATTTTTTTTTTCATTTTATCAATTTAGTATATGATTTAAGTAATGACATAACTAAAACTCGAAAAATTATATGATTTAAACAAAATGAGATGCAAAGACATTAATTTATTATACAGAATCCAACTCAAAGCTACGTCAACACAACAACCAAGTGCTGCATTGTTGCTCTCCCAACAAACTACCACCAAAGTCAGCAATAAGTGGGTATACTTAAATTTATTCTTTTAAGTCTTTTCAATATAACCTCAGGGAAAAGGAAGTTAGTAAACTTTAATTTAATAGTGATACTTGGAATATGTTTAATTTTTTTTCTTATTAAAAATTAATATGATTTGGCTTCAATCCAACATTCGATTTGAAATCATTAATATGATTTATCTAGTTTATACTGACATTACTAATCTCTTAAAATTTGTATAACTTTTAACAGTCTTAGGATTTATGAACAAATTATCACAAGACATGCATGCGATAACAGTATAAACTATTGGAGTGTTTTAATCAAGGTATTATACTTTTTTTTCTTTAGTCAGGTTAATCTAAGTCATCATTCTTAAAAATGCATTATTCAGTTTTGTAATTTGTATACAAATGTGTTTGTTTATTTTAATTCAATATTGTTAGAGATGTTTCTAATAATTTACGAGTCTATTGCTAGTAGTTAACTGATAAAACTTGGATTGGAGTATACCAGTCTTACGGTATTTTGGTGTTTAACTCATTATTTTTATTTTTTTTTAACTTCGATGGGAACACTTAAGGAGTGTTCCAACCTTATTAAAAACAAGAAAAAAATGACAATCTTTACATGTAAAAGCTAAGTTTACAAGACACCTAACAACAATCTGAACATCCCAAGATGCAGCAAACTCAACTAAATGAATAATACTTTACAAGCACAAGTGCAGAGCTGCAATCATTAGGATGGCAAGGCTGCATCAAAATGATTTTTAGCTATCTACTCCTAGCCACTAGTGTTAAGTCTAGGAATGTATCTCCTTTCAAAAGAATAATACACCTTGCATTCCTTTCTTTCTGAGATTGAATAGTCTTCCACACATAATATCCTTTCTCCTTGCTTGGTCTTGTATTGGTATTACCCTACGTATTGTACCTGCATTCCGCAAACAAACAACTCACTTGTTGCCCCCTCCCCTAACATCTTACTAGCTCTCTCTTCCAAGGCTTCTAACTTAGCTAAGTACCCTCAGCCTGAATCTGCCAAGCATACTGTTGGGTAGAAATGCTAGTCAGAATAAGATTTGTCCATCTCATGCCACTTAAACCTAGCCCGAATGCAAGCATTAAGCTGTGCTAAGGTAAAAATTTTTTGCACATCCACTCTTCCATTCTTGAACACAATTATGTTTATCTGTTTTCAAATTTCATAGACAATTGCTACCCACATACTTTTCCACATGATATTACCTTTCCTTCCTAACCCTATCACATAAAAATTCCTAAAATGATATACAACATCATTATGTCTAACAGAGGACACTCCTAAACAAATGTCATAGTAATTCCACACCTTCTGTGCTACCTCACAAGTTATGAGAAGATGTTGAATTATTTTCTCCGCCTTCGAAAAAGAGGGCAAATATTATCTTGTTTTAGCTGATTATGCAACCCATTATTTTTCTACTTACACATTTTATAACAGATTCTCTTTTTAGGAGTTGTTTGTAAGGATAAGAAGTTTTTCTCTTTATAATTTAGGTATAATGTGGTTAAAATACTCTTTAACTATTTTTCATTTATTTATTTATTGAGATAAAAAGATCTATTAGAATAATAATCTGCAGCACATTAAAATATTAAAATGAAATAATAATAAAAATTGAGAGATACAAAATTTCAGCACTAAAAGCATATTTTGTTGCTGTCCCAATTACATTTAAGATGCATATTCCAAGAGCCAATTGGCTTAAAAAACTTTGTTCATTCTTGAGTGAATAGGAACATTAAAATATTTTTAAATTAGAAAAGATATAAGTTTACCTTATGAATTACTTTTTTTTAAATCATATTTTCCTTATTCTAGAGCCCATATTGTATATTCAGAAGCTGTTGCAAGTTGTGGTTTGAACCCTTAAATTTTGCCTACAAAGAAACTCGGGGTTGTTGAGAAATCTGATCCTCTTTCAAATTAATTTTAACACTTATCATTCTATTTCACTCATTTTAATTTTCTCATAATCAATAAACAATTAAATAGTTAATAATTAAATTTAAGTCAATTTCAATTAAGCATTATGTATTATAAAAAAAAAAAGCGAAATAAGAACAATAAAAAAACCAAAATTTCTTCTATTACATATAAACAAAAAATATTAAAACTATATATAATAGTATGTGTCAGACGTTTATATGAAAAATAAAAAACAAATTTTTGGTAGACCAAGTCCGTGCTCTCCAATTATTATTATTTTTTTTTTCATCATACTAATCTTTCTTTTATTTTCTTGTCCTACTCAGTATTCCTTTAGTGTGAGTCAAGCCCATTCTATCTTTTTCAATTAATTATAGAGTGATTCTTCCTGTACCTCCATATTGACTTTCTGCACCTCCATAATTTTAACATATTTCCATTTTAATCTTGAAAGAAGACAAAAATAGCCTTCACTGATGATAACTGGGATTTACATTTTTTTTCACTTTGCGGGTTGCACAAACCGCAATACAATCAAAAAATAAATACATTGCGGATTGTACAACCCACAATTGTATTTTTCTGTACTTTTTACATTGTGGGTTGTACAATCCGCAATATAAAACTTTTTTTAAATACATTGTGGATTATACAACCCGCAATACAATTTTTTTTTAAATACATTGCGGGTTGTACAAACCGCAATACAATCAAAAAATAAATATATTGCGGATTGTACAACCCACAATTGTATTTTTCTGTACCTTTTACATTGTGGGTTGTACAATCCGCAATATAAAACTTTTTTTAAATACATTGTGGGTTATACAACCTGCAATACAATTTTTTTTTAAATACATTGCGGGTTGTACAAACCGCAATACATTTAGAAAAAAATTTGTGTTGTAGGTTATACAACCTGCTGCTGTGATATAATGGTGGTTATCACATTAGTTTTACATCTAAAGGTTTCAAGTTCGTCACCATTAATAAAAGCTATTTTTGTCTTTTTTTCAAGACTAAAATGAAAATATGTTAAATTTATGAAGGTGTAGGAATCACTATGAAGGTGCAGGAAGAATCAGTCTTAATTAAAATATTAATCTCTTATGCATATGGTGAATCGATGCTAATCATTTTTCTTATACTTTTTTTATATAGTGTGGACTTCACCTATTTTATTCTTTCTAACTAATAAAATAAAAGATTAATTTCTTTTATGTCTCATAAATGAATATTCACCATTTTTTTATTTTTTTTTATAAATGGATGTTAACCATTTTTTTATTTTTTTCTTATAAATGGATGCTTATATTTATTTTTTCCATGTAATATTCTCTTAGAATGGCTTGACCCACTTTATTATTTTTAATTAATTTCTTGTATGTCTTATAAATCGGTATTAATTCTGTTTTTGTTTTTTTACTTTTTTTTTTTCTCATGTAACCTCCCTTTAAAGTTTGTTTATATTAATATGAGGATGTAAAGTTTAAATTGAGCATGTTCTCAATGGGAAGAGGTATAGGAAAGACACTAAATTATAATTTTGTTTATTTCTTTATAAATGCAAAATGTAATCTTATATAAACTATTAGCTTGTATAGCCTTTTTTTTATTAGCGAATTAATATAAATATGAAACACACGTTCTTACACCTATAGTTTTGTACCTACTGGTAATGATAATACAATTAGATTGAATACATAATACAAAAGCTAAACTCTTACAAGTACTAATGTAAAGAAAGACTAATAGAATATAGTTTTACTCAATCTTTCACTACACAACTCTTTTTGTTTCTTTTATCAAAACATTTAATTAAGATTTCAGTTTGGTTTTCATCACCTTCTTGCAAATATATGTTATGTTTGTTTTGTAGCCCACATTTAACTTTCTATCTTTATACAGCCTACAACACTCATTTTGTGTTGTGCTTGATTTGCATAAGTTTATGAATGCTCGTATTTTGTGTTGTGCTTGATTTGCATAAGTTTATGAATGCTCGTGAATGTATGCCCACTTAAGCTATTAGCTTGTACAGGATTAGAACATTTTAAATATTTTTATTTAATTTTATTTTTCATTGATAAAAAAAATAAAACTAGAGAATTAAAGAGAATGTATGTGTAATACAAGTGTAGCTATGAATCTAAATCCATAGAAGATTAAAAAATATAGAAAAAGATAAAATGAATTTATTTAAAAATTAAAATTAATTTATGTGTAAACTAATTGGTAAAAATAATGTTGCATAATTTTTAGAAACTTTTATCTTTTAACTTATACGTAAGAACATTTTAGCTGATAAAAATATTTATTTATTTATTTTTCTTAAATATTTTATAAAAAAAAGTTTATCCAAACAGCTCTATATTTATATGATTTAACATTATCAATCAAACCTGCTCGGCAAATCATAGAGATATATAGTGCAAAAAATTATACACAAACTTCATAAGGTGTTATGCGAGGAATTATTTATTAGATAAGAACATATATAACACTTGAGAAAAACTATATTTAAGATATTTTTTTGGTAGCCTTTAGGGAAAAATGAATGATAGATGTTCGAAAGGATGGACAAAAATACAAAAAATAATAAAATAATTTATAAAAAATATAAAATTAGACCTACAAAACTTTTATTTTCTATTGTTGAAACTGGGTGCAATGGTTTTAAAATTCCTTAAAAAAATATTTAAACCTTTTCATTTAAGTAGGTTTGTTTTAAGAAAGAGGTTTAAAAACAAACAAATTGAAATCTACTACCACCCTAAGAGCTAATTTAGTGTTATTTCGTTATAATACTACAACTGTTCTGATATCGATTTAACAATTAATTATCACCTCTTCAGTATGTCAAATGGAAATAGTAAAATTAAATACAAAAATAAAAAAATAAGTAACATTTCTTATTTCAACATAAGAGAACTTCGTTAATGAAAAACATGTAGTACATATATATTTCGAATTCAGTACACAAGAGGGGTACCAAAGGATTATCCAAATTACTATTGAGGTTGAATTAAATATGATGCCTCTTTTATAAAAGCATTAAATAATGGAAGGGATATCCTTATATTTATGAAGAGGTAAAGTGTTATCATTTTAAGGAGTTGGAATTGGTTTGTGAATTGGCAAAGGTGGTAGAAATGGTTTCTTGAATTGGTGATGAAATGGTAGTTTAGGAATAGACTTTTTGAAGAAGGGCTTTGGCTTTAAAAGTTCTTCAGACTCAACTGTAGGGACAGGTTTTTTCACAATAAATGGTTTTGGAATTGGCTTAATGATGGGAATTGGTTTTGGAACAGGTTTAAGAATAGGAATTGGCTTAACAATGGGAACTACTTCCGGGACAGGCTTAACAATAGGAATTGGCTTAACAATGGGAATTGGTTTTAGAACAGGTTTAAGAATAGGAATTGGCTTAACAATGGGAATTACTTTTGGGACAGGCTTAACAATAGGAATTGGTTTAACAATGGAAACTACTTTTGGGACAGGCTTAACAATGGGAATGGGCTTAACAATAGGAATAGGCTTAACAACAGGAATTGGCTTAACAACAGGAATTGGCTTAACAATGGGAATAGGCTTAACAACAGGAATTAGCTTTGGAATTGGCTTAATTATGGGAATAGGTTTTGGGAAAAGACCTTTGAATTTTGCTTCTTCACTGGGAATTGGCTTTAAATCTGGAATTGGTTTTGGTGTGGGCTTAATGGAAATTGATTTTGGTACAGGCTTGTTAAAAAGTGGAATAGGAATAGGTTTAATAACAGGAACTGGCTTTGGAATAGGTTTAACAAATGGAATTGGTTTAGGAAACAATCCTTTGAATTTTGATTCTTCATCACGTCCTTGTACATTTACTTTTTCTAATTCCTCATTTACAACCTTCCCATCCATGTTCACTTCATTGCCTACATAAGAAACGCAATAAACATATAAGTTAATAACATATAGAGAATCACTAATGGTTCTTACATTACGTCAATTTCTCAAATTAGGCCATGATACAAGAATTACATTCCAATGTCTTACAATTGTAGTGTTTCCTTCATAAATGTAATTATTAGAATGAATAATTTGTCATTGATAAATAACAAAAACGAACACAAACCTGAAATTTGAGTAGTGGCAAAAGCAGAAGCTAAGTCGGCAAGGAGCAACAAGGGAAACCAGAAGCACAAGAGTGCACAGTACAGAGTAGAACTCTTTCTCATTGTTAAAACAAGTAATAGAAGCTAAAAAGAGAAATGTCTGAAGGCTTGAGTCAAAAGTTGTTGCATAATCACATTATTTATAATGCCTAGATTAGAGTTTTTTTCATCAGCACCAAGAAGCTTGGCATTGATTTGTCATTAGTCATTACATGCTTTGAAATGTACTCCGAAATTTTAGATTTTGTTTAGGATCATAATGTGGGTAGTTGCAACTTTGATTTTTGTTTAGATAGGTCAATAATGTTTAACACCTCTGGTTTTGGTGTGTTAGTGATAGATGCTCTGTTCAATAAATGAGTCTGAGAAAGATGTTTCTTTTTCTTTTGAGAGGTTCAAAACCACATCAAACATTGGAAGGTTTCTATAGCAGGTGAGGACACTTTTGGGAACCAAGCACTACCAGGTATTAAAAAAACACAGAAACATGTTTAAATTATTTAATGTTGGTCAGGTCTGTAATGTTTATTTGTACACACCAGGATCACAACACTATATTTATTACATATCCCTGTCTACAAGGCCTTAGTTTGAATTTGGTTATGGGAAGGTGTTGTAAGTAGGACCAAGTGTAGGAATTTTGATTAACTCTTGGTTTAATTTAGATGAAAAATTAATAAATTCTTTTTATTTTTTATGAGGGTTGAAACACTCCTCCTATACTTTCTATTAATAAAATTTTTATTAATGATAAAAAACATAGGAAGGTTCAAATAAAGGGATCAAAGCAAATATTGTATCATTTTATTGTAACATTATTTTAAGAACTTTTGTCCCCCTTATTTAGCAGAGTTGACATTAATGTCGTTTCTCAGCTATATCATACACTTCAACCATCTTAAAGCATTAACAAAAATAACATTATTATCTTACTAATGAGGCCAACTGGATAAATTGTATTGTTAGTTATGAAAGCAAGAGAAAGAAATACTAATAATTCAAAAAATCTTATTTTTAAATATTTCATAATTATAAATATTCAGTAAAAAAACATTTCATAAATCAGTTATAATAGTACAATCATAATAATCTGATCATAAAATAAAAAATATTGTATAATTGTGAATAAATGTCAACTTAGATGATTTTCATTATGGGAATCTTTTGTGATATAATCTCCAAATCAGAAAAGCCTTGGAAGGAGGCTATCAGCTTAGAAATATGAAATATAACAGTTCAGAAATTCTATTGTTTTAATTAAAATAAAGCAAACTTAACCTACAAATATTTTCTATGAATATGAATCTTTCTTTTTTTTTTATAATAATAATGATAAAATTTAGATTTTATTAAAATGAAATGCACGTATTATATAAGATAATAGCAAAATAGTCTCTCTATCTGTACCCCTTTTCCAACCCCATTCAAATTAGCCTAAGCACCTAAAAGTGGTCTTTCCCCTTACATTAAATTTACCTTCCCCTTGCATTCCCCAATAACCCTGCATAGCTAGGAGTTTTCAAAATCAAAGTCTTCCTTCAAAAATCCTATTCCTAATTATTTCACTTCATCCCAAATTCAAGTAACCATTTCTACCATCATTGCCTATTCCAACTCTTTAATATGGTAACACTCTATACTCCTCAAACTTTAAGACTCTTTCTTTTCATTTTTAATACCTATATATATAAGCACTTCTTATAAAAACTCTAATGAACAGTGTTATGTATCTTTCTCATGCTCTACCATAGTATACTCATTTCCAACCAAATTCCTACTATACCTTTAGTTTTAGAATCTTCATGCTACTTTTATAAAATAATATGAACTTCCCCCACGTTGTGTTTACACAAAAATACATACAATGTCTTTGTTTTAAAGAATAACATTCCCACTTAGGTTGTGCTTGCATTGCTGCAATTTCACAGACACATATTATTACGTTAGTATTTTTCTTGCTATCAACCATTTAACCAATCAGTATTTCTCTTCTCCAAAACACTGAAAGAAAAGAAGCACCTAATTTGGGAGGCTCATTTAATGGAGGGAGCATCTATGCCTTATCACAACAACAATAACAACGGTGTTAACCACTTTTGACCACTCTAAACATATGTCAAAGTTGGAACAACCCACATAATAATCCCTAAACCAAATCTAAAATTTCGGAGTATATTTTAAAACATGTAATAATGACTGATAATGACCAATATTAGTCCCAATTCAAGGTAGATATTATAAATAATGAGAATATGGGAAAGGAGTTACTCAAGCCTTCAGATATTTCCCTTTTCAGCTTTCATTACTTGTTTTCTAAATGAGAAAGGGTTTCACTCTCCAATGCGCACTTCTGCGCTTCTATTTTCCCTTCTTACTCCTTGCCACCTTCTCTTATGCTCTAGGTCTGTGCCTCGTGCTATTACTCTCATATACTTTATAATAATTTTGTTAGGATCGTAGTCTAGGAAATATCATCATATGTTTTTGTGTTAGTCCTTATTACTTAATAAAATTTTATAATTGTTATATGCACTTTGTTATTTAATATGCACAGAAAGAGCTACGCATAGACAAAGTTATCAGTCTTTGACTTGCATATATTTCTCAATTTCTTATGTAGGGAATGAAGTGAACACAGATGGGAAGGTTTCAAATGAAGAGTTTGCAAAATCAAGTATTGAAGCACATGATGAAGAAGCAAAATTCAAAGGTTTTATCCCAAAACCTATCCCAAAAGTAATTCCCATTGTTAAGCCAATCCCAAAAGTAATTCCTGTTATCAAGCCTATCCCAAAGGTAATTCCCATTGTTAAGCCAATCCCAAAAGTGATTCCTGTTGTCAAACCAATCCCTGTCAAAGTATATAAGTCTATACCAAAACCAGTTCCCATTGTTAAGCCAATTCCTATTCTTAAACCAATTCCAAAGCCAATTCCTGTTGTTAAGGAAATACCAAAACCCTTTCCAGTGAAAAAGCCCATCCCTAGTGTTGAGTCAGAGGAATTTCTAAAACCAAATCATTTCTTCAAAAAGCCTATTCCTAAACTACCCCTTGATCCCAAATTCAAGAAGCCACTTCTACCACCATTGCCAATTCTCAAGCCAATTCCTACTCCATGAAATCATGTCTACCTTCTCAAATTTTGAAGTTATTGGAGATACGCCACATTTGAACCTCAATAATGATCGCATAATCTTTTCGTATCCTTCTTGTGTTGTACTAGATTGGAAGAATATATGTAATTAACATTTCTCCTTAATGAGTTCTTAATATTACGTCTGTAAGATTGATATATAATATTAAAGTAACAAATGGTACTGAATTTCTGTTTCTTCAAGTATTGTTTTTAATCAGTACAATGCACCAATTCAAGTTATAAGCCAACATAAACAAATTTGTTGTTCTTTGAGTTGAGTGTTTTATTTTATTTTATTTTTCTCCAGGAACACAACTCCATCCGTTAATTGAACACGCTTTAGTTTGTTATTTATATATACTTCACAAAAACAATGATTAAGAAAAATCATGTGCATTAATAATCGAGCATCATTCTCAGTCTCAATCGTTCGTTATGGGGTTCTTTAATTTTTTTTTTTTGAGCAATAAAACTATATTAAAAATGAGACAAGTGATTGTCTCAACCTTTTAACAAGCAATATTATGGAATTTTTCTCTATCTCACCCTTGTTAAATACCAAGTTTGGCAATTAATTTTTTTATCGGCAACAACAAATTTATAAAATTAAAATAATAAGATTATTCCAATCTATATAAAAAAAATTGAGCTAGTGCTACCAACAATAAGCATTGTCACAATATATCTACCAACCAAAACTAGACAAAGTTCACGACAAAATAAAAACCTAACCATCCTAAATAAGAACCTCGGATAGAATAAAAAACTGTACAAATTAGATCTCAAGATAACAAAATATCAACTATTACAAACTCATCGCATCTAACAAGTACACATAAATATTGGGAGCTGTGAGGATGAGAAGGTGTGCAATAGTGTTTTTCCTTTGTTTATGCAAGTTATGATTCGTGTTGTAGTAATGCACAATGAGATGGGAGAATATCGGTAATTACAGCTTACTACTAACACATTTCATGAGCCGGGGGCAAGAAACACATATACGGGAAGATGTCTAGGAATTGCATTGTCATAAGACATTTGTATATTATCTATTGTTCCTGTCCTCGAATGAGAGTGTATAAGTGTACTGGACAACTTATAAACTGTGCATGTAGTAGAGCACACATACTACATGTTGTGTATTGAGGTTTGAGTGGGGTATGGTGATGTATTTATATAAGGGTTGAGACACCCATAAAGTGTTTCTCTTTAATTTAATTTATTTCTTGCTGTTCAAAAAAATTAAATAAAAAACATATAAAATGAACAATCTAAAACCAGCAAGACTGTGTAAACAATCTATATATCTGCCAAGATACTCCAAAACATCGAAACAACATCAAAAGAGAGCTACTACACAATCAAGCCTCAATTATTCTTACACAGCCGAGTCCCTTATTGAAAATTCCTACAACAAAACCACAAAGTCAACAATTTGAACTGGAAAACAGTAATTGTCAAATTAATGTGCACATATAACAAATAAGTCTCAATCTGTGATTGTCAAATTACTGTGTGCACGTATAACAATTAGTGCTATTTTGTTGTGGCTTATTTGTGATTGCACACTTGTGATTCTTTTTACAATACTTCAAGAACAAGTTCTTGTCCAGACAGCCTCAGATTTGTTAGGGAAAAGAGTTTTTTTTTGGGACCTAGCTTAGGACCTCCATTGATGTTCAGACTGACTAGATTATGAGACAGATTAGGTTGCGGTTGCACAAGAACCTTATTCCATGGAACATAACAGTTTTGCATATTGAGCCTCGTAGAAATCCAACCTGTAGCCTTTTACCAATGAGAGTTTCTTTCTGCACCTTCATAGCTTCTTCCCGCACCTCCTTACCTTTTTGATTTTCCCACACTACCCTTTATTAAAGATTATACGGACTGTTTTATCCTTTCTGTGATACATCTTCATTTTTATTTCTGGAATGGCTATTCTGAAAGTCGAAAAATAACACTCAATAATGCTTCCAAAATGGCCTAATTTGGAAATTGTTTCCAGATCCAAAAGTCAAATTATACTTCCGGAAGAGCCTATTTCGGAGAGTAAAATTTGATTTCATGATAGACTGTTTCGAAAATCAAATTTTATGTTTCGAAATAGACTATTCTAAAAATCAAAACATATATAATAACCTTGCAGGGGTAAAAGAGTCTTTTTAAAATGTGTAATTTAGGAAAACTAAAAAGATACGGAGGTGCAGGAAGAACATATGAAGTGCTCGAAGAAGCTCTCTTCGTTAGTAATAAATCTAGTCATCCAATTTGAGACTTTAAATTTCTAGTTTGAAAGCAAATGTTAGTTATGCTATGTACACATATTAGAGTGGAACATCGATTTCGTTGATCCCCTTTTAATTTCCTACTTCCACTAAATGAACCATGTTGACAAGCCTTTTTGAGTAAAAGAGTGCAGGTAAACCTACAACTGAAAAGCTTAACAACATATAGATCTTGTGTACGTGATTGCACCAAAATAGAGAATTTTGCATTTCGGTATTTATTTATGGATCAAGCCTAGGCTTTCATTTGAGCTATAGTGAAAACTTACTCCGGGTCGAACACTTGGTTCCTGAAAACGTTCTTATTTTATAGGTTCAAGTGTTCATATAATCACTAGCTACATACTTTTCTACAATGTATTATTACTCTTGTTACCCAACCTAGGATGTCTTCATTTTTATAAGTGATTCCTAACTTGATTATGGTGAACAGTATTTAGTGCAACCTAGTCATCACATCATCACACGTATTCCAAATTTTCAAATGGTCCTTTAGGTAAAAAGTAGGTGTCTTATTCATTTAGCCTTACTTCCACACCACACTATTTACGATGTCAATCCCTCTTTTAATTAAGTTGTCGTAGGTCGCTACCCTATCCAACAATAATTTCATACAAAAGGTAGGTTTGGCTAATGATAGGGCCTTATATCTTTCCAAAAACTTTTCAAGATATATGCAATCCTCCCTTTATTGTTCTATTTCGTAGTTTTATGTATTGTACGTAAGAAGGATGATAGATAGTTAGTATATTATGAGTAGGAAGGATATTGGTGCTTTTATTTGTGCAAGTTATCTGAAGTGTAATAGTACATCCAACAACCAACAAAAGATTTTTGTTTGGAGTAGGAACAGATTACATTTTTCAGGAATTTGTGAGGTCATCCGTTTGAAAGAGGTACAAGATTCACGTGTCTTTGGAAGGTTGACAGAATTCAAATACTTTCGGAGCAGCTAGCTGTTTATCACTCTTATGTTTTTACTTGTATCTATATAATTTATGGAATATTCTTTTTGTAGTGTGTTTTTGACAATGGTGGATAGAGTCTCTGTTTGTATGCCAAATGCATTGCATAACTTAGGCTTTTCACTCTAGTTGGGTATTTGTGTGTGTAGGATTTGGATCTAGGGTAGAAATATTTTTTTGTATTGTGTTTTCTGTATTAGGGTTGGAACACCCCTTTAGTGCTTTTATTAATTTTATTTTTTGCTGTAAAAAAAAATTATATGAATTTAAATCAAATTTTTTCTATTTTATACTTTTTTTTGTTATATTCTATTTTTTTTAAATTACGTCATAATATTATTTAGAATTAAGAATTTAAGGTTACGTCAGAATATTTGTGACTTAAACATTTATGTTCCAAATATCGCTACCTATTATGGTACATTTGAAATTCACCTTTGTACCACATATTTTTATCTTCAACCAATTTTAATGTTAGCTAAAGTAATAAATGATATAGTGATTATTAATTGATTATACGTATAAATGTGTAGTGATTACTAATTGATTATACGTATAAATGTATAAATGTGTAATGGCCCTTTTTGAAAAAACTATCTCAAAATAAATATAGACCAAAATTATTAAACACCATAATAAATCATTAATTATAGTCACAAGTCAATTATATTATATTTTATTCTACTCTTTTAATTTTAAGTTAAAATAGGATAACTGAAAAACTGAGTTGATAAGGTTGATTGGAATAATTTCTTTCAATAAATTCAGTTAAAAACTGAGAATGTGTTTGAATTTGAGTCATTAATTTTTACTAAATACGATGTTTTTTTTTATAGTTAACTGAAACTACACATCACTGTAAACTCTAATTGATTTAAAAGTCCCCATTAAATGTTTTATCTTTATCTTTAATTACATTTAATTCAACTTTAATTTTCTAATTTAAAATCTAACTCAGCCCATACCTTTCATTCTACATTTTCCACAAAGACTCCCAGTCATGCATCTCCAGAGTCTTATAAAAAGTCACTGGGAATGTACTAATACCTACATATCAAAAGATTGAGACATTACTCACTCACTTTTATTCAAACTAGTGATGACAATAATGTCTCGCTATTCATCTCTTGCTTTTGTTTTCCTTTGTCTTTGCAATCTTTATTCTTTAGAAGCTTTCAATGGTGAATTTATTGTGGAGTTAATCCACCGTGACTCACCAAAATCACCATTCTATAACTCTTCAGAAACTCAATTCCAACGAATTGCAAATGCCCTGAGACGTTCCATTATCCGTCTGAACTATTTCAACAAATCTTTTGTGTCTCCAAACACACCCCAAGCACCTATAACCTCGGCTCTAGGAGAATATCTAATGAGTTATTCAATTGGAACCCCTCCAGTCCAATCCTATGGAATTTTGGATACCGGTAGTGACATTACTTGGCTGCAATGCCAACCATGTCAAAGTTGTTTCAAGCAAAGCACTCCTATTTTCGATCCTTCAAAATCCAAAACATACAAAACCATCTCTTGCACTTCTAATGTATGTCGTTCTTGCACTCCTAATATATGTCGTTCTGTATATGGTCCCTCTTCCGCCGCACACACCAGAAGTTGTAAATATTTTATTCACTATTTTGGTGGGGCACAGTCACAAGGAGATCTTAGTTTAGAGACCCTTACCTTAGGCTCCACCAATGCATCTCCTGTCAAAACTCCTAGAATTGCAATAGGATGTGGTCACAAAAATCGTGATTTTGAACGAGGACATTCTGGCATAGTTGGCCTAGGACGTGGAACAGTGTCCCTTATAAATCAAAGTTAAACCCTTGACCACTATTAAGAACAAAATTGAACTAATGAATCCCCTTCTCTCAATCCTTTGTTCATATAATATATGAATTCCCAATCCAATCCTAATCCTAAACTTTCTCAAAATTCATTTTAACAATGATCTCCCTTTTCTTCTTCTTTTTTATATGATCATCCATGATTTCATCTGCTACCATTACATTATCTAAAAAGCCTCTTTTCTTTATAAATGAAGATTGCTTTAGTTTTATAATGTTGTATAAAACTCTCTTAAACTCATCTGATAATTTTTTTTGAAATTACCTTGTACACACACGTCGCTAGTAATATTGTTCAATACTCATTTAGCTTTTGAGGATTTTTCACCTTAGAAACAGGGTAATGAATGAAACATTTCATCCTCTTAGCCATTCCGCAACTATGAAAGTTGTTACCGTATTTACTAAATCTTCTTTAACATTATCCCACGAAAATTATATAAAACTGAAATTAAAGTCCTTTAAGTCCAAGCCTTTTACTGCTGTCATATTCCCATATTATATATATATATATATATATATATATATATATAACGAATTTTCTTTTATTTTGTTTAGTTCCAATTTAACTAGTTTTGAGTTAACTAAGAAAACACCAGATTACATTCCTAATAATAGTGCAACATTATTACGGTCCGCTAACGCCACATAAAATTCTAACTATTTTTAAAAGTTAAAATGTGTAAAATTAGTTTTAAATTTAATTTTATATTATGTAAAATGTATGTGTTAGTTTAGATTTTAGTTAGATTTAAGATAACGTTAACTGTAAAAAATGAAAGTATTTGTATCCATGTCAAATTAACTTACACAGATAGAGTTCACTTAATACTGCTTATAGGGTGTGTTTAAGATAAAATTGATGAAGTAGAAAAGAAGTAGATTTAAGGTGAAAGTGAGTGAAATAAATATTTTATCCAGAGAAATGAAAAAGAAGTTTATGAAGATTTATGTGTAATGTAATATAAGTGATTTATAAAAACATCTTTTCTAATAGATGAAATTATAGGATTACAAATTTGTCCTTGTTATTAAAATTAATTTAAAGTGAAATATAATTAATTAATGAAATATTTTTCTTAATTCATGAAAATGTGTGATCACCAATTATTTTAATGTCTTTCTAAATTAAAAATCCAAAATAAATAAAAGTCTTAAATTATTTAAAATACTAAATAAATAAAATTATAAATTATTTAATGTCCTGCTTAAATAGAAAACTGAAATAAATAAAATTTTAAAATTATTCAAGTCCTAAATAAATACAAATCCAAAATTATTTAATGTCCTATTTAAATAAAATTCTTAAATTATTCAATACTCTAATTAACTACAGTCCTAAATAATTTAATATCTTAGTTAAATAAAAAGTTGAAATAAATAAAATTCTTAAATTATTCAAAATCATATAAATTCAAATTCTAAAATACTTAATGTCCTAATTATAATAAAAAAACCTAAATAAATAAAATTTCTCAATTATTCAAATTCCTAAATAAATAAAAGTCCTAAATTATTTAATGACCAACTTAAATGTAAAATTTGAAATAAAAAAAATTTCTAAATTATTCAAAATCCTAAATAAATGCAAATCCTAAATTATTGAATCTCATACTTAAATAAAACAAAATAAAAAGATTTTTAAATTATTCAAAATTTCAACTAAATGAAAATCCTAAATTATTTAATATCCTAATTATAATAAAACTTTGGAATAAATAACATTCCTAAATTATTCAAAATCTTAAATAAATAAAAATTCCAAATTATTTAACCTCCTTTGTAAACAAAATGTGGAATAAATAAAAATTTTAAATTATTCAAAATCTTAACTAAATATAAATCTTAAAGTATTTAATGTCATTTTTAAATAAAAATATAAAATAAATAGCATTTATTTTTTAAATTCTAAAATAAATTAAAAAATCTAATAATGTTCTTATTATAATAAAACTTTGAAATAAATATAATTCATAAATTATTTAAAATTCTAAATAAATACAAATCCCAAATTATTTAATATCTTAATTAAATAAAAATCTAAAATAAATAATATTCTTAAACTATTCAAAATCTTCGAACTCTTAAATTATTTAATGCCCTATTTAAACAAAAATCTGAAATAAGTAAAATTGTAAAATTATTCAAAATCGTAAATAAATATAAATTCTAAATCATTCAATGTCTTACTTAAATAAAAACTTAAATAAATAGAATTTTAATTATTTAATGTTCCATATTCATAAAAATTTAGAATACATCAAATTCCTAAATTATTGAGATATTCTAAATACATCCGAATCCAAAATTATTTAATTTTTGAATTATAATAAAAATTTAAAATAATTAAATTTTTTGAATTATTTAAAATCTTAAATAAATATTAAATCCTAAATTATTTAATATCCAATTTAGAAAAAATTGAAACAAACAACATTTTTAAATTAATTGGTCGCTTACTTAAATAAATAAAAATTGTGAATTAATTGATCTCTTACTTATATAAAAGTCTAAAATAACAAAATTTATATTATTTAAAATCTTAAATAAATAAAAATTTAAATTATTTGATGTCCTAAGTATAATAAAATTCTGAAATAAATAAAATTCTTACATTATTTAAATTTCTAAATAAATGTAAATTCTAAATTATTTAATGTTATAATTAAATAAAAATTTGAAATAAATAAATTTTTAACTTGTTTAAAATCCTAAATAAATACAAATCTTAAATTATTTAATGTTCTTCTTAAATTAAAATCTTTTAAATAAAAGTCTAAAAAAAATCTTCTTATTAAAATTATAAATTAATAAAAAAACTGAAATATTTTATGCTAATTATATAATAACAATATAAAATAAATAAAATTTAAGAATTATTCTAAATTCTAAATTATTTAATATCTTACTTAAATAAGAATATGAAATAAATAATATTTATAAACTATTCAAAATCTTAAATAAATACTATTTTTTAATTATTTAATATTGACCTTAACTTAATGTCTTACTTAAATAAAAATCTGAAATAAATAAAAAAATTAAATTAATTAAAATCCTAATTAAGTACAAGTTCTAAATGATACAATGTCTTAATTATAATAAAAATTTAAAATAATTAAAATTTCAAAAATTATTCAAAATTTTAAATAAATACAAAACCTAAATTATTTAATGTCATATTTAATTAATTTTTTATATATATATTCTTTGTTGCTGAAAAAAAATTAATTAAAAATTTGATATAAATGAAACTCTTAAAATGTTAAAAACATTAAATAAATCAAGATTCTAAACAAATAACGATGTTAAATTACAAAACTGTTATTCTTACATTTTAATAAGTTATTTTAATATATTTTAATCAACCATTGTTTGACTATATTAAAAAACACAACACAAGCAACATAACATAAACAAATAGTCCTTCCACGCAGGTTATACCTTTCATACAGCATTTTACACAAACAGTCCCATTCATGCATCTCCAGAGTCTTATAAAAAGTCATTAGGAATGTACTAATACCTACGTACCAAAAGATTGAGACATTACTTACTCACTTTTATTCATATTAGTCATGACAATAATGTCACGCTATTCATCTCTTGCTTTTGTTTTTCTTTGTCTTTGCAATCTCTATTCTTTAGAAGCTCTCAATGATGGATTTAGTGTTGAGTTAATCCACCGTGACTCACCAAAATCACCATTCTATAACTCCTCACAAACTCACTTCCAACGAATTGCAAATGCCCTGAGACGTTCCATTATCCGTATGAACCATTTCAACAAATCTTTTGTGTCCCCAAACACACCTCAGGCACCTGTAACCTCGGGTCTAGGAGAATATCTAATGAGATATTCAGTTGGAACCCCTCCAGTCGAATCCTATGGAATTGTTGATACTGGTAGTGACATTACTTGGCTGCAATGCCGACCATGTCAAAGCTGTTTCAAGCAAAACACTCCTATCTTCGATCCTTCAAAATCACAAACATACAAAACCATCTCTTGCACTACTAATACATGTCGTTCTGCACGAGGTACCTCTTGCGCCGCACGCACCAGAAATTGTAAATATTTTATTAGCTATGCTGATAGGTCACTCTCACAAGGAGATCTTAGTTTAGAGACCCTTACCTTAGGCTCCTCCAATGGCTCTCCTGTCAAAATTCCTGGAATTGCAATAGGATGTGGTTACAAAAATCGTGATTTGGAACGAGGACATTCTGGCATAGTTGGCCTAGGACGTGGAACAGCGTCCCTTATAAATCAATTGGGTCCATCAATAGGTGGAAAGTTTTCTTATTGTTTGGTACCAGCATATTCAAAACCTAATTCATCTGGCAAACTCAATTTTGGAAATGCTGCTGTGGTTTCTGGGCCTGGGACTGTCACAACCCCGTTATATTCACGAAATGGAGATGTATTTTACTACCTAAACTTAGAAGCAGTTAGTGTGGGAAGCAATAGAATAGAGTTTGAAAACTCTTTAGCTAACTCTGGTGGAATGGGAAATATTGTAATTGACTCAGGTACAACACTCTCTTTTCTGCCGACTGATATTTACTCAAAATTGGAATCAGCTGTTGCACAGACAATTAAGTTGCCGCGTGCTAAGGGTTCAAATCAAGGTTCGGAGCTTTGTTACAAAACTGGATCTGGTAAAGTAGATGTACCAGTGATCACAGCACATTTTAGTGGTGCAAATGTCCTTTTATATGCTCCCAACACGTTTGTTAAACTGGCTGATGATATCATGTGCTTCGCATTCGTGCCAACTAAAAGTCGTGCTATCTTTGGAAACTTGGTTCAGCAAAACGTTTTGGTTGGCTTTGATCTTCAGAAGAATACAGTGTCCTTTAAGCTTGTGGATTGCACGAAACAATGACTGACTTATTGTTGTTTGTTTTGCTAACTCTTTTCAAGGAATAAATTGTTTTAGTAAAACTTTTGTCTACCTGAATATTCTCTTTTCTTTTCGACTAAATCATTGTCACTAATTTATTGTTTGTCTTTTTTCCTCTACATTAAGAATAATTGTGGGTTATATTAGATAAAACCCTATGAAGTCGGATTAAATTAGATTTATACATTTATTATATTATACTTAACCTGCTCAAGACCTTGAATAGAGTCAAGTCCTTCACGCATCAAGTCCTCTTACTGGTGCAGGGGAAATATATACTATACATAGTAGATTCATATTTCTTGCTTTCCTCCCAAACAACTTGTTCTTTCTTGAGGGCTATTTGGATTTGCTAATTCTACTATTACTGCTACCTTTTAATTTGCTTCGACAATTTGTAGATGTGAATAGCGTGGCTTTGTAAATTTGTTTGTTCTCTATATTTTATTGGAAAAGTACTGATATTTAGTATGTTTTTAGAAATGGAATTTGACAAAAAGAAAACATAAACTAGTGTTGAACTAGTGTTGCAGTGTGTGAAAAGAGAATCTATTTAGTAATTAAACGTGACTTTTAGGACGATTTATTAACTAAATATACGAGGTTTTCATTATTTAAAATAGTTTATTTATTCTTTTAATATTACTTATCACTTAAATATAAATTAATAATTTATATTATAGTTTATAATGATTAGTTAAAGGGTATCTGAAAGCCATCTCTAAATTATTAAAGGATTCTTTTCTACTAAAATATTATATATGTTTGACAAATAAATTTTAATTACATCGGTTATTTTGGTTTGTAGAGTTTGAACTTTAAGTTTAACTTTTTTTTTTTCTATTCCTATTTTGACTGCTTTATCATTCTTTTTTTTTACCTTACAAAAATTTATTAAACAATATCGGTCATCAATGTTATTATTTTTTTATAAGTGTTATCACTCTTTGTACCACTTACAAGTAATAAAGAGGTGTTGGACTTTTTTCTCAACTTCCTTACACAAAGAGCACACCTAGTGCACCCAAGTTCCATACCTCTTCTAACCAAGTTTACTTTAATTGGCAATCCGTCCAACATTGCCTTCCGGATACACACTTGTGTTGATGAAACAACCTTCAAACTCCATAGCAGCTCAAAAATCTCAAAACCCTATGTTGAATGTTAACTTTTTTCGGCAAGTGTACCGAGTTTAAAGTAATATAGATTTATAAAGTAAGGATGTCGATCTTACAAAGAACAATTTTGCTATTAAATCTCAAATTCATGAATCATTAAGCAAATAAAAGTTTCAAGATGATTTGATTATAATTTGAATTGATAAACAATAAAGACAATTAAAGAATAAATAACAATTATAAAGAGAAGTTTTCAAGATCTAGAAAGATCTGGGATTCAACTTCATCTATCTCCCTCGTTCATATTTTGGATTTGATAATAAAATACAATATTAGTAACTACTCACTATTGATGCACATATAATAATCATTTATACCGATTCCTCTTATATGAAATTCATAAGGTAATTTCCTAAACACTGATCCCTCAGCTATTTAATAAATTACCCAGCATTAAAAACAGATGTTATAGCAATCAATACACTGAAACTTATCCTAGTATTCAAATATATTGAGTATTTTCATCTAGGTCAGAAACTTAAAAGTACTTCCCAGTTAAATTTAAGAATCAAAATCAAGACTCTATTGATCAGATAAATCTAACATTAAGTGCAAGATGAAAATACCAACGGAGTAGAAACTCAATATTATATTTAAAATCACCAAAATATGAATGAGTTCAAAAGATTACATTCAATCCCGAAGATGAAGAATTTAGCTACCCATGGTAGCCATTACAAATCAATGAAAGGAAGATTGCAAGAGAAGAAGAGAATCTTGATTCTAGCCGTATGCCTCCATCCTCTAAGTCTTGAAGTCTCCCAAAACCCTAAAAATCTCATTTTAAACATGGTTTTGGGCCTAGGTTAAGTGACTTTTCTCTTGGGCTTTTTATCTATTTTAAAATTTTTATTTCTTTTCTTCATGAATCTTCCAATCTATTATTTTCTTCATTCTTTTATACCTTGAAATTTCACAATAATTGAGAATAAATTATTTCCTTTAACTCAGGACTCAACGTAAATTTAAATCCAAAAAGTCTAAAATTACGAGTAATTATTATTTTAAATAACACTTAAGCCCACAAGTACTCAATATTTCTCATGTATAAAAACACTCAAAATTGATACTTATCACTAAACCTCTTGATTCAGGATTTGATATCCTGACCTAATAGAATACTATTGAAGGTCATCTATTGCCCATACCCAGTGGTCCTAACCCCCTCTTTTCCACTGGACGGTTGCAATAAGGTTAAACAGTTGTTCTTCTAACTGTTTTTCCCACACTAACCTCTCCCTTCACCAACCTAAAGTGCACCTAAAGAACTTTATGCTATTCTCTTGCACCCATTCCCCAACCTCATCCACAACACTATCCTCACAAAGTGAGATCAAAAATAATATTGGGGACCTATGTTGCAGTGCTGGGTCATCAACCCACCTATCTTCCCAAAATTCAACTTTTTTTCCATCCCCAAGGGACCAATATACTCTACAATCAAATCAATTTACTTGGGCCCTACACTACACACTTTTCATATGTCACGCCATCACCAAGAGTGACCTTTCCATACCAAATTAACATCCATATTCCTCTACGTACCATACCGTAACTCTAGTACGTCCTTCCATAAGTCATACTCCGATACTCCAAATCTCTATTTTCATTTAGCTAGCAAAGCTAAATTAAAGCTACCTATGTCCTTAATTCCCAGCCTTCCTTCATGAAATGGACTGCAAACCTTAAACCAACCAACCCATGCAATTTTTCTCTCCTCATTACCCCAAACCCATAGAAATCTAGCTTGTGATTTCCTAATGATGTTGGACACACCTCACGAAGCTTTAAAGAACAAAAAACAGAATAAATATAGTGCATTTATCACTGATTTAATTAGGCATGTCCGACCTACCATTTAGAGTACTCTACCCTCTCACCTAGAGAGTCTTGATTTAATCTTATCATATGGGACTCCAAAACGACAATCTCCTAGGGTTGCCACCTAATACCATCCCAAGATATTTAAATGGTAAAACCATCCCAAGTTCCTTTTCCATATTCCTTGTATTCTTAACATCAAACACTAGTGGAAAATGATCTTTTAACAGCGGTTCTGGAGGGCCTACAAAGGCGGTTCTGCCACCGCCGTCATTCCCACCGTCGTAAAAAGTACGCCATATATGAAGGCGGTTAAAAAACCGCCGTTGTATATGACACATACCAAGGCGGTTCGTCAACAAACGCTGTAAAAAATCCTTCGCAGTGGCAGAAATGAAAATTTAAGACCTGAACAGCACCTATTAAGGCGGTTCCTGGTCCCAACCGCCTTAATAGGTGTTGTTTACAAAAGCGGTGATGACCTTAACCGCCGTAGTTTAAGCTATTTTTTTTTAAATGCTGCACCTATTCGTGCTGCTGCCCAAATCCTGCATATATTTTCAGTTTTATATATATTTGCAGGCACATATATTTTCAGTCACATTACATATTTCAAATGTACATATGTTATAAAAGATTGGAGGAAACTAAATTACATTGCAATGATCAAAATTTTAGGTTACACTACAACATACTAGTATACATTATCCTAAACATAATCATATATAAGTCATTGGTACATTATCTTACATTACAACCTACTATAAAGATTTACTTCTCATTTCAATGAAGTAGGTTGC
>Ga0209489_103008_pt1 | contig 33463 bp, 18 predicted proteins | sample SiratrowhiteBW_FD_187527 | JGI IMG/M metagenome (GOLD analysis project Ga0209489, IMG submission 187527) | Root nodule microbial communities of legume samples collected from California, USA - Siratro white BW (SPAdes) (version 2) | ecosystem: Host-associated > Plants > Roots > Nodule | place...
TTTTTTTTTTTTTTTTTTTTTTTTTTTTTTTTTCCTTTTTCTCTCTTTAAAATTCTCTTTCAATTTCTTCTCTATTGGAGAAACAAAATAATCAATTTACAATTTATGATATGCATTAAGTTGAGGAGTAACTTTAGCAATAATACCTACCATAAGTCCAAACAAAATAAATTGAAAGTAAAAAAAAAAAAAAATCTCACTTGATATTAAATATCAAGAGTCAAAATTGTTATACCAACTAACCCATGAAAGTAGAAGAGAGAAGCCTTATGATATTATCTTACAAGTTACCATATCAAATATGAATTCTTATAACTCAACTTTAAAATTATCATAAAGAGAAAATTTATTTTTCTTTCAAAATTCACATGTCTACTATATTGTATTACAAATATATTATTTCTTTTATAGGCTAAATTATGTAAGACATTACATTTCACATAAATTTCACAATGTATCATTATTTCCCACCATAAATAAGAATTATTCACATTCTTTTGTTTTTTTTATCTTTCTTCATTCAACCACTTAATTAAAAATATAATAAAAATTATGAACAGTTTAAAATATATATATATATATATATATATATATATATATATATATATATATATATATATATATATATATAAGTAAATAATAAGTAGAAGACGTAATTATGACAAATGAGACATGTTTTGAAGTAATATTTCATACACCAATATTTTGTAAAAAATATTTAGAATTTAGAGTTTAAAATTTACAATTTAGCATAATCATCTGATTAGAATTTAGCTTTTAGAATTTTGATATCGGCTAACAAAACTCAAAAGAGAAACTTGTTTATAATATTTTACTTCAGAGATACTTAAGAGTAAAAAAAACCTTACTTCAATTTCATTATTAGCAGTCTTTAATTAAAAATATAACTTCATTTTGATGCATTATAAATATAAATGTTGTTTTTTTATGTTACTTTCCAATTTTGTATTACACACGTTAAGTGAACATGTTAAGTAAAAAAAATACTTTGAAACTCCACCACATTTACCATCATTTTTCTCTTACGTTTAAGTTTTTTTAAGGAAAAATTAAGAATAAAGACTAGGAAGTTTTCAGTGTATCAATTTAATCTGTTACAAGGAGAGGGAGAGTTGTGCTCTCATAAGTCACATAATTAATCTCTTACAATGCACTCAAGATGTATTAAGTGATACTGATGTAAAAATTAAAATAACCAGTAAAATACACATTAACATAATAACATACTTATTTTAAAAAAAAAAAAAAAACTAAAGAACATTTTAAAGCTTAAAAAAGTTTTTTCCTTTCTTCTTAATATAAAGATGAAATATGCTTCACTTAAGTTAAATGGGTTTATCCTAAATTATGAAGCTTCTAATTTGATGGGGTTAATTAAGATTTTTTCTACTCACTAACTTCCATTGTGTGATTCTCTAATTCTAAACATTTGATGTTGTCCTCTAAAAGTGGGACTTTGTTCAGGAGTATTGGACACCACAATAAATAAACTATTAAACATTAAATATGAGCAGACACACAGAATGGACTTGACTTTATATTTGTAGAATTGATTACCAGATTACTATACCAAAAAGGCTATTTAAAAATCAAGTCAGCTTAAAGAAAGGAAATAAGTTTAAAAGTTATTCGAAAATAGTTATTTTATTTAAAAACATAAAATTTATTTGATGCATATTTTTTTAAAGTAATTTAAAATATTTAACATTTATTTAATTTTATCTATAAGTCACTTTCTTTCTTTTTTTAAAATTTTCAGATTTTGACTCAAATAATAGTAAATACTATAAAAAGTTTTTATAAATTATATATAACTGAAAATCTCAATAACTTCATAATATTTAATTAAAATTTTAAAACTGTTTATCAATAGAACAGAAAATTAAAATAAAAAACGGTTTACTTCATCTAAACTTTTCAGAACTCGAAGCACCAACATCCAAAAGAATAACCTATTCTTTTTAAAAGCTTTATAAGTGAATCAAAAGTCAAAGTTAAATATTTTTCTTAGTCTATTTTTTTAATAAATACGGTTTCAATATTTAAAACGAAAAAATACTTCTTTTTATTTTATTTTTAGAGATTTCAGACATTGAAAGAAAACTTCACTAAAGTAGCAACTGATATAAAAAAAAATGATAAATTACATATCCTTGAAAATTTTATTGAATCAATACTTTCGTAGTCGGAAATTATATTTTGAAGATATCTTACTAAATAATATAGTCAATTTATTTAAGTTACATTATTGTATCTGAGAATTTTACAATAAGAGTAACACCTTCTAATATTTATAATTTTTTCATTTAAAAACATTTTTTTTTATTCAGAAGCCCAAACTAAAGTTTTGTTTGTGTGGGTGACAGAGAAGCACAACACTCCTAATCATCACATAGTATTTAACATAACTGATTCCATGCATGATCATAATACTATCAGTCCTGTGCCATATATTTCGGGTTCAGAAGGTGAGGATTTTATATTTTTAATTTTTCTTAAAAATAATGTTGTAAATTTTATAATTTTTTGAATTTATAATCAATTAGATACCAAGATTTTGAGTATAATAATATGAATCAAAATTTTGTGATTTCTCAAATTCTTTTATATTTATAGAAATTAGTATACAAAGTCTTGATTCAATTCTTATTTTATAAAATCATAGGATTCAGCGAATAATTTTTCCCAGGCAACTTGGATGAATATTGTGAAGTGCAGTTCTCCATTTTGGTAATGCCCAATGGATATATCCCTGTAAATGTTGAAGCTTTGGACATGACTATGGTTTACCGTAGAAGGAAAGAAGCCAAAAATTTTGTTAATCCAGAAAAGAATTAGATTCCAAAGAGCAGGAACAAGGCTAGTTGACAGCATTTGGTGGCGTAGAAGGGCTCTTGGGGAAGTCAAAAAGCTATATCATTGTGCTTCTTCCTCTAAAAGCAAACCATCTTTCAAACCTTTGCTAACCCAACACACAGCAAGGATCAAATTAAGATATTTAGTGTCTTCTATTGGTTTTTGATCAGAATAAAAGTCTAACCAAATCGCTGAAATTTTATACTTGTCGTTGTTCTTCGGGATGGAAAGCTCAACATCAAAGCATGAGGTCCTAAAGCCAGTGATTCTCAAAGCTGGTGTTCCTTTAGCTGTGTCTTTTGCTGGTTTGGTTTATGCTTGGTTATTGGCCAAGAAAAGCCTCTCCAAAACCTCTTCTTTATCACCAAATGAAGAAAGTTCCCATGAAACCAATTCATATGAAGAAAGTTGTCATAGTGATAGCCTCTCTTGTATGGAAGATGAAGGAAATAGAACAACTATGGATGAAAGTGTTTTTGCTGAAAGTTCTCTGATCCATGATACCCCATCATGTTTAGAAGAAGAGATTAATGGCTTAAGAAGCAGGATTGAGGGTATGCAAATGAAAGAGTTGGCCTTGCGTTTGCAGTTTGATCGTTATTGTGGTTTGAAAGAGCAAGAAGCTGTGGTTGGGGAGATCAGAAGCATGTTGTCACTTGAGACTGCTCGTGTTGACTTCTTGGATAGGGAGATTTCATCGATGGAGACACAGAATAGGAGGTTGGAGAGTTTTGTTGCTCAATATCTCAGAGTTGTAGAACAGATAGAGCGTTGGAAATCTGAGAATAGAATGCTTCGGAGGAAGTTTCAGAAGCTGATGAGGAAATCAAAGGCACAGACCCGCGTGGCCAAGGAGCAGGCTTTGAAGATCAAAATGGAAGAAGAAGAAATATTGAGAAGCCGTGATGCCTTGGAAACAAAAGTTGATGTCATAGGTAAACTAGAGGATAAAATGGAAGAGCTGCAGAGGGCTTTGGATCAATTGGAGGATGAAAAGAATGAACTTCTGAAGAAGCTTGACGCAGCAGAAAAATCACATGCTTCAAAGGTAAGCAATGCATAAAACCAATATTACTGGTTCAAATCTAAAGGTTTCTCAGATCAATAATCAAATTAATAGTAGTGTTGGGTATATATAATTTATTGTGATCTACTTGTAGTGTCAGGTTTATGCTGTTGCTCAAATCATATATTAGCATAGCATGGGAGTTTAATTTCATACAAATTGTGATCTCAATCAATTAGAGATCAATCTATATATGACTATAATTAATATATTATAACTATAATCCATGATTGAACACTTGAAGAGAAATAACTTTTTGTATTGTTAGTGTATTCCAATTGAATTGTTTATTTGAAGGGACGGTTTATTAGGATCCAAATGACTATAATATAATGTTTTCCATTTGCAGATTGAATCTGGAGATGTAAGTAGGGAAGAGTACAAACAGCTTGTGGATGAATTGGAGCAGATGAAGAAGGAACGAGCAGACGAAGCTAAAGAACTCATTTACTTGCGGTGGACCAATGCTTGTTTAAGGCATGATCTAATGAGGCCTCATGAACAACAACAGAATCAAGATAAAACCCATTTAGAATTGGAATTTGGAAGAAATGATGTAGTTATTCATTATGACTCAGAGCATGAACTACAGAATTCCCTTTTGGAGCATCAGAGTGATCCTTCCTTTGATGAGCATCCTAGTGGCCATGATCAGAGTGACAGTGCTTGTTCAAAAAGGACAAAGTTGCTTGAAAGGCTAAAGAGATGGGTGGATGGTAGTGAAAAGGGTAGAGTTAAGCATTCTGTTTCCAAAGGAACAGATGAACATCTAGTTCCTAGAAGGAAATCATGCTCTAGTGCTTGAGCCAAGTTAAGCCAAGTTAGTACTATGTTATAGTTAGTTGTTACCAAGAAATTTCTGAGCTTGGCCAGAAGCAGTGACTGTGACTCCACATTTGTTGCAACACTAGCTAGCTACTTCCTCCTTCATGAGATCACAATTTACAGAGCATTAATATAGTTTGAAATATATATATTTATCAACCATTAACATCTTATCAAATTTGAAGGTGTTTATCCCAACATACATATTTATTGATATTGTAAAAAGGTATTAAGCATAGTGTAAGCACCAGCTACTCAGTTGAAGTGTAATAAGCATCAACTAATTGGGAGGTACAAGAAATATGTAAGTTGTGACATCATTTGATTTGACTGTGACAATTTCAAATTTAAAAGGAGAATGTTTAAGGTATAAGATGATTGCATAAGCACGTGTTTGTTTTAGATGTTTCTAAACATTGATTCATTTGGCCTTCCATGAAGTGTCATTTTGCCTTGATACCCTTGAAATTCAGAAATTAATTTGGATTTTGATTGATTTGTTTTGAGTTTAAAATACTCCTATCGGTAGATCAAAATTGTGTTTCTGAGGAGTTCTGTAACATAAAACGAGTATGATATAAGTTCAGTAAAAATAGCAGTTGACCAAACCAAACTGTTAAAAATGGCACTCAACTTCCCTCATCAACTTCACATTGCATTCCTCAAATCCCTTCAACGGGTAAAAAAGTTTTTCATCTACTATTTCACTCACCTAAGCATCAACTCAAGAAAAACCTTGAACTTGTTCTATCCATTCAAATAATTAACACTTATTTCTAACCTTATTATCTTTTAATGCCATGGTTACTGTTTCTAAGTACCGTTGCTTTCCTTTATTTGTATTGTTTCCGAGCTGTGATGAGGCTACAAGATATTTGTATAAAATTGTGGAATGCAAGTGTTTACAAATACCATTCTCACCATTATTTTGGCACTCACTTCAGAGAGATTTACAAATATTTGTCAGAGATTCGAAGAAGTCGTTGTAATCATCATTAATACCATTGCAAATTAATAGAGCATACAAAATAAAATACTGCTAACTTGTGAAAGTTAATCACGAGTGATTTCCATTATTATTATTATTATTATTATTATTATTATTTTTACATTACTAATAGGAAACTTAATAATGGTTTCAAAGCTGCTAAACTAAATTTTTCCTTTGTGTTTGGTTTAACGTATGTACGGAGCACTATGTCATTATAGCATTTTTTCATAGATATTCATGATCTTTAGTAGACAAAGCCAATACTTATCACTTTGTGGGTTTTTTTTTTATTTATTTTTGTTTTTAGTATATGAGTTGGAACAACATAATTAATTTTATTTTAATATATTTATTATTGCTGATAATAAAAATATCAAACCGAATTTGAGTATTTTTTACTTTGATTTAAAATTATTCTAAATATGTATCTTTTAAATTTACTTTTGTATATTTCATATCTAATCCGTATTGAACTACAAAATGGTGTCTTAATTAGCAAAATTGATATTCAATTGAAGAGAAGTAAAATATGTATAATTTTGAAATTTAGATAGAAAAGCTAATAAAATTTGAAAAATTAAAATTTAACTGTAAAATTTGTGAAAATAAAAGTTTAATAGGATATTTTATAAAATTAAATAAACTAATAATAAAAATGTGTAATTTAAAAGATATTGCATATTTTATTTTAAATTTAAAATTATCTTGTATTAATCATGTCATCTCAATATTAATAATTTGACAATCAAATAAATTGATAAAACAATAAATTGTGTATAATTTTAAATATGATATAGTATATATTTACAAAATTGAAAATTAAATTTATACAGGTGTAAATTTTTTTGCAGTAAAATATGGCATTAAGTCAAAATGCAATAAAAAATAACAGTAATTAAAGAGCTGATGCCCCGTGAGTGGCCACCATTACCTACAAGAGTAGACATTCCTAAGTGAACATTGTTTATCACATTATCGTAGGCACTACAATTGACTCTTAACATGTAAAATCATTCTTTATCAATTGCCCTTTTCTTACAACTATAATATTGAGTGTCCATGATAAGCTATGCTTAAAAAAAATAATATAAAAAAAACTTAATTGTACTTTAAGTTATTTTGTTGTTCTTATTTTATGGATTCAATCCTCTTATTTATATTTGTTTTACAAATTCAGTTCACGATAGTATTTTTTTTTTTTTTTGTAATAAAAAATATTTGAGATTTCCATTTCATATCCAACTAATCTCTATTTTATTAAGTTGACTTATTTTAAGTTTATAATATTTTTAGTTGCGACTTACGTGTCAAAACCAGAACCAAACTACATTTCTACGCCAAGAGTTTCTATAATAATTTATTTACTTTATTAGCTTAATATTTGATAAAAATAAAAATATGACATGTACCATTAAAAATAGCATTTTTAACAATGATTTTAGAATTATTGTTGATTAAATCTGTGTTAAAATTTAAAAAAATATATAATAATTATTACAATTTTTATTGATATACGATGATTATGAAAAGAATTGTCATAGTAGTCGTCGACAGAATAAAAAAATTATAATAATGATGGTAGTGATATATCCTTCCTCTTCTTTTCACAAAGGTGTAATAATAACATTTTTTTTCTTACAATCGTTTTTCTTCTTATGGAGACAAAATAACAGTAGCAACACATTAGTAGTAACATAACTCTTTCTCTTCTTCTCCTCGTGGATACAACATAGACAATAAGTGGTGGCATGCATTATTAGATCACAAAAAACTATTAACCTAAAATCTATTTTCAATATAATTAAAAATGTAATAATGATAAAGTATTTTGTGCTGTTATCTCTTGTTTATACTTAGATAATTAATTTTTTTAAATATCTAAAATTAACTTCTAATTAGTTAATTAATTAATTAATGTGTAAATTTTTACACAAGCGTGAAAACAAAAATTGAATAAATGCCTCTTCTTCTTATTCTTATATAAAATTATTGAATAAATTTTATTCTGCAAAGATAATAAGGGTATTTATTTCTTTACTTTCATAAAAATAAACTATAATGCGTGTACATGTGTCGTTTCAATGTGCACATATTAATCTTTTGTTACGCAGAATCTGTTCCATCACTTTGTATGAAGAACGAAAAACACTAAAAATATCTTCATTAATGAGTAACAGCCAACAGCAAAAAGTTAGCTATTTCTACTAATTAATGTGAGAGTTCATGTCAACTCCATTTATTCTCATGAATATATATAGTAGTATAATTGGTAATTACCTTGAACTTCAATTCACATGGTGATATTAATGGTTAATAACGTGTGCGCATGCATGATCCACGTGTCAGAATAATACATTGCAGAATATAATTACTGATACTGCAATAACTATAATGGTCTTGCACTTTGATATATTTAAATTACTATAATTTCTCCACTATGATCGTATGTATAAAGAAAGAAAAACTGTAAAATTGAGTACATGACAAAACCCTTTCTCTTTGCACCTCATAAAGATACAAAAGTTTGATACCATACATGTGGCATCAAAACTGGTCCCATTGATCATCACCAGTTTTTATATTTGTTCCTTTCTGATTCAAAATACACGATTGCGTGTCAATGCTTGCGTCTATCAGAGATGGTGTTCAAGCTGGATGATGGAGATGGCATCCATGGAAACACTAATGCTAAGGCTAAGGTCATATTTGTAAGACTCATTTGATTTCACCAGAAAGCATAATAATTATATTTATCTTTATAGGAAATTATCCTTTCAGGAGATAGAGGGATTTGAGGTATGGTTTTTGAACTCAGTTCTAAAACTTTTCTTAAACACGACTTTTAGACTTAATTCGTAATTAAACCTTTTACCTATTGTAAAAAAATCTATTAATAATATATATATAATTCAGCATTTTAACTTTATTATAAAACAAATTAGCAAACTACAATAAGATACTATTGTATATTTGTGTTAAAATAAGGTTAAACTACTTAAATGTGATCAATAAATTTATAAAATTGTAAAGTGAAAATATTTAAAAAAAAGAAGTTAATTTCTTAAAATCATTTGAGTTATAATATAAAGCATTAGCATTATGTGGATTGAATGATGCAAAAGTTTACATTTGATTTCAAGATCACTAACTTGTCCTTGAGAGGTTTCGTGAGTTTAAAGAATTTAGTTACATACAGAAATTATTATATAAATAACACTAATAATTCATAGTAAATATTAGATAAGCATAATTAAATTAACAAAAAATACTTAAACGAATTATCTAAAATATTGAGTTGTTTAAAATAAAAAAGTCAGTTATATAATTATCTTTAAAAATTGTATTAAAATAATACTTTTTATTCATAATAATTAACTCTCTTTAAACATGCTTAAGAATTAGTTAGCGAAGCTGGACCTAAGGAAGGTTGGTCTAGAATAGTATTCGATGTGGGGGATTCTTGCAGGCACTTTAAGTTGCACTTCCCCACTTTTTTCTGCAGTAGCTAGATGCACCCTTTATATTTATTCATCGTGTATCTTTATCTTCATAAGATGTTTCTTCCCTTAATTCTCCATGCAAATGATTGCTGAATCAAACATGAGACCCTGCTTCCATTTTTGCTATTCCTATACCTTTCTTCTTCTTCTCCTTCACCTTGCCCATCACACTACTTCACAGAAGACTTGTCCAAACTGTGGCTCTATGCAAGTTCCATACCCTTTGAGCACACATCCAAGTTGTGGTGATCCATACTACAAGCTTCGTTGCGATTCCCACTCTCAAAAGCTTTACTTCGACACCCTCAATGGAAGTTCCTATCTCCTTCTGCGAATCATGCCTTCAATCCAGCGCATGGTGGTAGAGCCATCACCTTGGTTACCAGGTTCCTGTGTTACACAAGACATGCCAAGAAGCAATGGTATATGGTTGAACCAGTCTCTTCCTTTCAATATAACTTCATCCAACACAGTGTTCCTCCTCAATTGCTCCCCACGCCTCTTGGTTTCTCCTCTCAACTGCACTTCTTCTAGTGTTTGCCATCGTTACTTGGGGAGTTCAGGTCATGTTGACACAAAGCGAGCACTTGAGTGTGCAAGTGCTCTTCACCCTTGTTGCACTTTTCTAGCTGGTGGGATACCTTCAGCTTACAGGATCAGGCTTCATGATTCTGGCTGCAAAGCATTCAGAAGCATCCTTCATTTGAACCAAGACAAGCCTCCTAATCAGTGGGAGGAAGGGCTTGAAATTCAATGGGCTGCTCCACCTGAACCAGTGTGCAAGACACAAACGGATTGCTCTGGAGACTCCACGTGTTCTCCTTCTGCCACAAATGGCTTATTTCGCTGCCTTTGTAATGGGGGACACCGTTGGGACCCTTTTGTCACAAGGTGTGTGAGGTATGAGAGAAAACCCAAATGGAAAACCAGCTTGGTGGTCTCAATAGGGGTTGTTGTTACTTTTTTCTCTATTGTTGTGGTTCTGACCATCATCACAAAGTCCCGCAAAGTCTCAACCTTTAGAGATAACAAAGCGAAGGAAAGAGAAGACAAGCTGAAATCAAGTGCTGGGGAGAAGCCTTGTAGGATGTTTCAACTGAAAGAGGTGAAGAAAGCAACAAATGGTTTTTCCCAACAGAGGTTCTTGGGGAGTGGTGGCTTTGGGGAAGTTTACAAAGGTGAGCTACAAGATGGGACATTAGTGGCAGTGAAGAAAGCTAGAGTGGGAAACCTAAAAAGCACCGAACAAGTGCTTAATGAGGTTGCAATACTCTCTCAAGTGAATCACAAGAACTTGGTGAGGCTCTTGGGGTGCTGTGTGGAATCTGAGCTACCATTCATGATCTACGAGTATATCTCAAATGGGACCCTCTATGACCATCTTCATGGTAGGTATTGTTCCAACTTTCTAAGCTGGAAAACAAGGCTCAAGGTTGCTTTTCAAACTGCAGAAGCATTGGCCTACCTGCATTCTGCTGCACACACTCCCATCTACCATAGAGATGTTAAGTCAACAAACATACTATTGGATGATGATTTCAATGCCAAGGTCTCAGATTTTGGACTCTCCAGATTGGCTAGCCCAGGACTCAGTCACGTGTCAACATGTGCTCAGGGAACGTTAGGGTACTTGGATCCTGAATACTACCGCAACTACCAGTTAACAGATAAAAGTGATGTTTATAGTTATGGGGTTGTGTTGCTAGAGCTTTTGACTTCACAGAAAGCGATTGACTTCAATCGTGATGAAGATGATGTCAACCTAGCAATTCATGTGAATCAACGTGCGAGCAATGGTACAATCATGGAATTGGTGGATCAAAGGCTTCTTTCCGTGGAGACCTTGGGGGATAAAATCTTCACAAGCATGAAACTGTTCTTGGAGCTTGCACTTGAATGTCTGAGAGAGAAAAAAGGTGAAAGGCCTAATATGAAGGATATTGTTCAACGCCTACTATGCATAATTAGGATTGTAGAACAAGAGTGAAATAGTACGTACACGTGTGGTTTGTGTTTGATTAGAAATTATCTGTTGAGTAGTTATCTTTAGTTAGTATTTAATTGTTATTGGTGAAAAACTTAATATCTGTGTTGATGCAAAAACAAGTAGTGGCAATGGGGTCTTTGATAGATAGTGATTAGCCCACTGAGAAAGGAGGTAAAGTGATTCCAAAACTGGATTTGATTGGGTTGGGAAGACCTGGGTTGGAATCAGATGCTTTCAATGCATTATTATGTGGAAGGTATGAACTATTCAAAGTATACGCAGTGTTGGAATCTTTGAGAATTTTGGATTTCTTTTTCATCCAAAGTAATCTTCCTTTTACAATTTGGGAAAAGAAAAATCAATTAGAGTTTCAAATGGAACATTAATTTGTTATAGCAGGAAAGCATCACCAAAAGGTTATGATTCAGCACATCCACAAAGGATTATATGCGATCTTTTACCAAATATAGGACCTCAGTTTCATAATCACCCACCCTGGTCACTAGTTTTTTCCGCATAACAATATTTCTATATATTTTCAAAACAATAAACAATAAACATATACTACTAGTACTAGCTAGCACCAAGAATCTTTTATTTGTAAACAGAAGTTCTTTAACTTTTTTAACCTTCAATAATAGATACACATAACAAAAGTTTTATAAACACGGGTTAAACAACAGGGTTATTTTTTTTTAGTCTCCGATAAGGACACAATTAAATTTTATTACTTTTTCTAAAATGTCATTCCCTTTTTATTTTCTCTTTTATTTGTTTTGAATTTTCTCTCTTTTTTTTAAAAGTGATATGATGATCTTTTCTTTATCATGTTTTTTAAGGGTATTTTCTTTTTTTAAATTCTTTTTATTTTATTTTTAGATCTTTGTTTTCTCATAAACTTAATAGTGTGTTTTGCTTATATATTATTTATATATTGTGGTCATTAACGTTCTTTTTCTTCAAATTCATTTTTTTTTCATAATCTTGTGGTTATCATTAATGCTTTTTAAGGCCAACAAAACACAAATATAGAAACTAGTATATTTTATATACTATTTTTTTATCAACAACAAAAAATATATAAATTTGAAACACAAATAAAGATGTTTCAACCCTATCACAAAGTTCCAAAACAAAAATTAAATCAATCTTACAATTACATCCTTATCATTGTTTACATCCAGAAATTTCGTATGTCCAGAAGTATATATACCACTGATTGCCTACTAAGCAATAATATAACGATGTATCTAGCTTAATTCATAACTAATAGCCTTCATCTCAATGGATCAGCCAAAATATATGTCATTTTCTCGTTTTTCATGTTCAACAACCATGAGATATTTCCACATGTAATGTAATTTTGGGTGAGTGGTAGTTTAGCCTCTTCCATTATGTTATAGGCAGTGTTGTATATATTAAGATTTGTATAATTTTGGGACAACTTCTCTAGTATCTTGTCACAGAGAGTTAGTAACACAGAAAACTAGTGTATAATATTTCTCTTCAAACTTTAACAAATTGTACTCCTATAATGACATGTACTAAAGTAATACAATTCAAGTTCCATGCTCTTAAGAATTTAATACACATGTTTGGCCATAGGCATCAATCCGAGTAAGTGAAACTCGTCTTTGATGTCTTATTTGTTATCTAACACTATGTTTTAGCTTGTACTAAGTTGAATACATTTTCATGATCTTTCACTTCTATGTGTACTTCTGATAACATTGTGATTATTGATGTTCTTCTTCTTCAAATTCATTTTTTCTTGTAACCTTAATCCTTATCATTAATGCTCTTGAGACTAACAGACTCTTATGAAGAGCTGAAGTACTAAAGCTAAAACTCTCAAACACCTTAAAACATCTCTAAGCACTATCTTTTCAAAGTTCTATAAACTCTCAATCAAGGTAATAACCTTTTACTTTTAGGTTATTTTGTTCATTTACATTTAAAAATTTTCTTATATACAATAAGCTCTTAGTTTGAGATTTGTTGTTTATTTTGATCTTTTTTGTTTATTTGTTGGAATTAGATAAAATTTTGTGGTATAGAGAAAAAATGACATTGTGAATATTCATTTGAATATTAAAATTTATGATATTGTGAAGATTTATTTGAACATTAAAATTTATGATATTGTGAAGATTCATTTTAACATTAAAATTTATGTTTCTTTTATTTGAGTGCATTGTGGTATTATGTTTACACAATTTTAAAGTTGAATGTACTTGCATATTAAAGTATTTCAGAACTTTTTTATTTTTATTCATGAATAAATGTCAATTATTTTTAAAATGTTTACAATTATATTTTATTTTTGATTGTTTGTAAATATAATAATGAATTTGTAATTCTATATATTATAAAATATTAAAATATTTATTATATTTATCACATCAATCACAAACTTTTACAAATTTTTCTCTCAAATCTTACCAACTTTTACTTAATCTAAACAATTTAACTTTTCACACACCTTTATCTCAAATTAACTTAAATTTACTCTCTCAAATTCACTCTTCAATCCAAACCAACTCTTAGTTGAGATCTCTAAGCAAAATCAGAGTGTTAAAAACATTTATGAAACATTTGCTAATTAATAAAGGTTATTAAACTCGTGTCAGTTAATGAAGGTCTTTAACCCATGTCATTTAACAAGAGTTGTCTTTAACCCATGTCATTTAACAAGAGTTGTGAAACATCCACTAGTTAATTAGGGTAATGTAACTCCAGCTAGTTAATAGAGGTTGTGAAATCCTGAGTAATCTTAGATTTTTTTTCTGAGGTTAGCCAAAATTACAACGAATACGTTCCCGACAAATTATTTTCCTGCAGAAACAATAATCTCAAGTAACATTTAATGGAGATTTAACTCGGATAAAATAAAAAATAAACCCCATTAAAACCCAATTTTTCTTAGAATAGATACTTCTTTTTGTTATAAACTTGGTAAGTACTGTCTAGTATATGACCATTTATTGGGAGCATGAAAACTTTTTTGAGGCTAACGTAAAAGAATTGAAATAAAATTAACATTCAAATTGCTACATTTGTTAAGCACACACGTCATATTACTTTTACATGACTTGTATATATGCCTATCTCTCACTGAAATACATGAAAATTAAGGAGGCATTGTTTGTCTTTCAATAAATATAAGCATATTCTGTAGGACCAGTCTTGTTGGGATCAAATATGAGGGTATAATCTTGGCAAACAACTTATGCAAAGGAACTCTTGATGGTGGGTAAAAAATTAGAGGAAATTAAAGACCACTTTCAAGTGGGATAAGTCAAAAGCAATGTCATTAGTCCCTATAATGCTTGCTTTTGCATAATTCTCCAAACTTTGCACACTTCTTCCTTGCAATATGGGAAAGTAATCATCACCAAAAAATTAGCAAGTCTTGGTAATGGCAACACTAGATTCGTAGTAGCTAAGTAATTATGCAAATTCCCCATTCTAGGTCCACGCGCAGCCACCACCACGGTATTCTTCTATATATCCATCAACAAGAAAACCCAGATACTTAAGCATTAAACTTTTTTTATGTGAATAATGTTGGTTCCCTTCACCAGTCCTATCTCTCATTAGATAAATATTTTTGTGCTCAAAAACTACTTGAGTAACCTTTTTACAAGAGAGGGAAAAAAATTGAGAGATAAATAACCTTTTAAAGGGAACTTCTTAATTTGGGTCCTCCAATTGCATGCCACTAACTTTAACCTAAATCATTAGAATTATTTACTACCGAACTTTAAGAAGAATAAGAAAAAGACCTTTTATATTGGAAAGTTGAAAAGAAAACGAAAATTGTAGGTAGAATTATTACTTAAGCATGACCATAAACTGATGTGTAGTATAGAAGGACACGTGCAGAGAAATTATAAGGAAGCATGCATGCATCTTGTTTTGTTAACACTTTGATAGAAGTATTTTCTATTTCTGTCAAGTACATCTAATGATTAACACGGTTTATTTATATCTTGTCTACCCAAATAATAGATTATGTGGATATCATAATCGATAATATAAAGTTATTCTCTTTATGTTTAAAATGATTACATAATTTACTATATATATAAACATAATTAATTATGTTGTTATCTAATTTTCAAATAGTTATAAAATAATATATATATATATATATATATATATAAACTAATATTATAATACAAATATTCTTATCATTTTTAATCTAAATAAGTTTTACTTTTAATTATTTTTATTCTATTTCTTTTTTATATATAATTTCAGTTTTCATTATTTAATCCAAACAAAACATAAATTATGTGAGGAGATATGTAAATTAGAAATAATATGCATGAAGTTATCTAATTTTTAAACAATGTAAAATAATAAGATTGATGGCCTTTTATGAATTTAAACATGACTAACGGGTATGTTCATATATATAATGATGGATTGAATGAAATAAATTAAAACTACCGTACACTTATTGATGTTTTAACAATGGTTTTCATAATGTATTTTAAGGTGAATTAATTGTTTATGCTCATCTCGAATTAAATAATAGAAAACACATACACTAGATAAAATATTATGAGATGTACTCTTTGTATTTCCATTTTATTTAAATAATTCAAATAATAATAAATAAGGCGATTTTATTTAATCCATTTCATTTCTTTCAGTTAACCAAACATAAATTATTTTCAAGGCATCATTGTTCTCTTCCATTTTTGTTTTAATTTGTGGGAAATAATATAAAATAGATTTATGATTAAAGAGTTTTCTATTCCTTAAATTTAAAAGCATTGTTAAATTAGTCCATAAAACTAAAAGAAAAGTTCTTGAAAGTGTACATGAATAATTACCTTAATCAAAAAATAGAAAATGTAATTAAATAATAATCTTAACACATATAATTAAGATCAAAATAAAAGATTAGGTTTAAAAATTGTTTAATAGTTCATATACTTAATTAACATTTTGTTAGTTTTAGAGATCAATCTTACACCACCTTTTATTTTCATGTTCTAAAAGACTACTTGAAAAATAGAAGTGTTTAGCAAAATAGTTATTATATTTCATCTCAAACGTCAATTATATAAGCCCTTACATACAAAATGTCTGAATGTTTTAAGGATAATCCTTAACATAGAAAGTGTTTGTAATCCAAAGCAACAAGTATAGCTGGATAGATTGTGGTGGTAAGATTGCATTCCACTTTTTGCATGCTTTGCTTAGCTAGGGATTTCCATGGTTGGTTGTGTCATTCCTTCTTCAGCCTTTCATTCTGATTCCCCTGCACTTAAGGCTGTGCTGTTTGATTCTTCAACAACTATTAAAGGTTGCGGTCAATCATTCTTCAACAACTTTAATCATTAATAAAGGTTGCGGTCTATGATCCTTATTCAACATCAATACTAAAGGACGTTACCGTCGCTTTCATGTCCCTTTTGCTATTTTATTACCAGTTTATTGTTATTATGTTGACCTAATTAACAAAAATATTTTGTGAGATCCTTTCACGCATAGAAGTAATTCCCATTATTGTTATGCAGGTTTAGTTTTGTCGTTACATATAATATACAGTATATTTAACCATGAAGGTGAATTATATTGAAGTAATAAGTGTTATAAATATTCTAGTTCCTTGAAATATAACTCAAAAATGTTTTATAAATTATTTATTATTAAAAAATTAGTTCATCAATAAATAAAGATATATAACTTAGATAACTGGATTATCTCTGTATTATAATATCAACCATAGTAAATCAACCAATATTTATATCTTTAGCCCTTAAAAGTAAGAGTTTCATAAGTTCATACAATAACACCTTCACCACATGGAGTTAGACAATCAGAACTATTTTCCTATTACGTGAGCATCATTTGTAGGTGAATATTCATTAGATCGTGTTCATATTTTATTGTAGAGTTCTTTCTTCATTATTGTACCCAATTTGACTTGTGAAGTATTCAGTAAAAGAACTCCAAATCGTAGTAAAATATTTGGCATTTCGTATCTAAAATATCTTTGGCCAACTACATGTTAAGAACATTTGCACCTCAACCTCACATCTTAGACATTTCTAATTCATAGCTCTCCATGCCTAGAGCAGTTGTAGCTTGACTACGTGCTTTAAACGTCTTTAGTTCAGCTCTAACTCTTAAACTTCTCTTACTTAACTCTCCACATAGAGCATCTTTGAATCAAATCCATGCTTAGGACATCTTTGACTCAACCCCACCACTTTAACATCTCTTTCCCGACTCCAAGTCTTAAGAATCTCTAAACTTCAAGATTTGTAAACATCTAGATCATATCTTGCTCAACTTTACTTAGGCACCTAGAACATAAAAATTAACACATTTTATTTCTAATACAAGAAAAAAATTATAATTTTAGTAAAAATCTTTAATTCCCTTAATTTTGTTTAATCTTCGATCATGATTAAAGTAATTGAAACACATGTTTACTTTTTAATAAAAATTGTCGCATGTATTTTATTAAAGAAAAAATTACCTTAAATATACAATCAACCTTGAAAGAAACCTTTTACTTTTTATTTTATAAATGTAATATTCTAATAGTTCTTTCAAAGTTAATTACATACTAAAGTTAATTTTACTTTTAATAAACACGTGACAATTACTAAAAACAAAGCATAATTCCATTAACAGTTGACAAAGTTTAAACAAAATTAATAAAGTTAAAGCTATACTAAGATCCAGTATTTTCTTAATGTACTAAACGAAAATATGTCAATATTTATTTCATTAATGAAATGACTATTTACTAATATTTTTACTAACTTAAGCTTCGAAACACCATTCACACATGACACTGAATTTTCACACTCCCTTGTCCGTGTACATATCGAACAGCACACCACCAAAAAACATACACGACTGTGAAGTACGACCATTATTTTTTTAAATACGCGGATTGGATGTGAAAAATCAATACGTCTGAGAAGTTGAATATCAAATAACACTACTCACCAATAGAAACTCATAATTATGAATCCGTTTGATCACGTAGGACAACAATAACCTGTGAGGGTGAGCTTCACCTTCAACGTTCCTCGGAAAGTGGAATTGACTTAAATCAAACACACTACACTTTTAAGGGTTAACCTAAATTCTTATTCTTAACGTTTTACCAGTTCAACATGCTCTCATTTAATGGTTCCCTACTGTAAAGTTTAATGCAAAATCAGCAATCATATGAAATGAGAATCACTGCATCTTCTAAAGCAAGGAGCATATTAGACAAAACACAAGAAGGATTATAATGAGAATTAAATTGATGCTATACCTGATCATATGTCTGCTACCACAAATTCTTTCACCTTCAAGGTACAATAATCAACTTTTTTCTACAGAAACAGTTGGACAATGTGATATTCTCCAATGATGTAAAGGAAAACCTAGTTAAATCAGACAGGATTCATTGAGTGATTAGTGTGTGTACCAAAAATAAGAAAAGACATGTAATCAGTATCTCACCGTTTGGATACCCTTGGTCTCGATTTAGTTATGCAATGGAGTACTATACTCAACCCATTAAAAATATAATCACTAGATGAGAAGAGTATAACTATTTCCTTAAATCAAGTTTAAAATATCATGACAAGATTTGGATCAAACTTTAACCGGTGCGGGCATCACTCTAGAAGTACCTTAGAATTTCTTCTTGGTCTCAATCTCAGCTGTAAATTTGCTGGCCATATATCTGGTGCCAGCACCATGGCACAAAATTTACTATTAAAAATGGCAGCAGCCACGTAGCCTTTCTAGTAGGGAAAACATTACATAAAATGAACCATTGCCTTGTGTGAAATTATCTGCGGTAGCGGTGGCGCTTGAAATTAAAGTACACGTGCAGAATTCCACGTTCAAATGTGCACTTAAAACCTTTCTTATGAGAATATTCCCATTCTTTGTTTACGATGCGGAAAGCCTGTGACGGAAAACACAATGAAATAAGTAAATTGATTAAAAATTAAATAACCTTCATAACACAAAGGATAATAGACTTACAATGTCTTCGTATGGTGGCCCAGCATGGAATCTTATAATGCAAGTCTCCCCATTGCTGCCATCCTTCTCAATGGTGTAGGTTGGGGCTTTTGTCTTGTCTACAAGATCAGGATAGAAAATATTAAATTTGTATCCTTGCACAATCTTTGGAGGTGGGTTGTCATGATCATAGTGAGTCTGATTGTATTTGTTCCACTCGTATCCAGTGTGAACACGGTTGAAATACTTCGGCTTCCTAGGCCTGTATTTGTCATGCCACCAATAAACCTGCAACATTTATCAGACCGTCAGGAAATATAAAATACTCGGAGAAAAATCACAAGTTTTCTATTTCCCATTAAATACGAAACTCTACCAGAGGGAGTGAATTAAGTACATGATAATACAATCTTTAGGTAGTGTTTCACCTAACTATTCCTAGCTTTTCTTCTAGTAAAAATGAAAGAAGTTAGGGAAAATATATTTGGAGAAAAGCTCTAAAGAAAATTAAGGAACTTATTTTTTAGAGAAAAAGGAGGAACATAGCTTTCAAAATAAAAACTAACTGATGTATCTTTTAAAAATGAGCTGTAGAATGTTGTATCCCTATCCAATAACTACATATTTTTTTATCGTTGAAAAATCCAAAGAATCGTAGCAAGGGGCAAGTTAATGTCATGTGACATTCCACAATTGTCATGTCATTTAAGGCCAAGACACTATACCTGGGAATCCAGGTTCACTTCAGCACCAGATCCAAACACCGCATCTCCATCTTCCATATCCCCCATAGCTTTCAAAGCCTTCATCTCAAAATTATCTTCAGAAGGAGCTGGCTTTGATGCCATTGCTTCCTGAACTCGTTTTTGCTGCTCTTCTAAGACAGCCTTACGATTCCGCTCCTACAAATGTACGGACAGGGTCAAGTTATAAAATATCTAAATTAGGCATAAGATCAACATTAAAAAAATTATGGTTAGAAATATTACCAGCATGGCTCTATCCTCTTCAGGGTCAATAGCTTCCTCACTTTCATCACCATGCAACAGTTGTGGCGAAAATGAGCAAGCCTCATCTTCAGCTTCTTGCTCCTCTCTAATGAACTCTGGTGAAAATGATTGATCTGGAGATCGGACTAGCAAGTAAAACAAACAATAAATTTCAGTATGAAAATTGAGATGATTGGAGCCAATAAAAATTATTTCATGTACAGCTAAATGTCCTTAACAACAAAAAGCTTTTTACCTTTAGTATCATCCTCTGTATCTTCCTCCTCCTCATGTATCATAGCATTAGCATCCTCGAATTTATCTTCATCCTCCAATGGTCTCTCAAGAGATTGCAAATGCTTTCGTAGCAATTTAGCATGAATTTCCTTTAAACAAGCCTGTATTTGGAGCAATTTATAATAGTTGAACCAACCATTGTCTAAAGCCATGTAAAAGAATGGAAATTAATGCAACTTAGAATACCTTGGCTTTATAAATGTGGAGATGTTTTAAAATGGCTTCCCAGTACTCAACCACCTTTGCTGTGCCAGAACGCATTTCTGATTCAATGTGAACCTGTAAAGCCTCCAATTCAGCATGTGTCTTCCCCTGCAAAAGCCTCTTCACATCTGGCTCAACACTGGAATGCAATCCCCTTTCTTCTGCAAGCAGCTCAGCAGGAGGTTCTTCTCCACGCACCCTAGCTCGATCAAGCGCATCCTTTTTTCTCACTTCAGCTAGTTCCCAATCACACACCAGAAGGAGTGCCTACATGAAGACGCAATTAAACAATGTGCTTTCAACTTTAAACAAGATACCAACCATAATAGTCATCCAAGTTACTAAAGCAGGAAAAGGTCATGAAAGTCAACTAGTTCATCTTGGTTCCAAAGCACCTCAAATTTTGTTTAAATATTATCCTCGATTTGTTGTTGCCATAATATAGACAAGGTAGAACACATAAATTAAGTAGCCTGTGTAGAACTATAATGGAAAAATAAACAATGGAGACAGGGTGATACCTCCCAATATTCTACATGAGTTGGTGTTGCCCTGTCAAGGTCCAGATGCATTTTGATGTCATCACGTAGCTCGTTCATTTCGTTTACAGTCAAACCCTGCTTCATATATCAAATCATTATGTAACTTGTCCAATAATATTATCTGGATATCCTTAGTCATACTATATAACATTAGAACAGTAGGAGAAATAAAATAAAAAGAAAAACAATAAATTAACCTTGAAGACCATATATGGTTCATTTATTTCTATATCCAAATCATCAGAGCCGTTGAGATGCTTGGTTAGGACATCAATTGGTCTGGCACGCCCTTCACGCAATCTAATTTCTGACCTAACTTTGCTTTGATCAAAATGGAACTGCAGATTAAATAGTCTAAATCATTAAAACTGACAATATTATATAAAATAACCACAAACGAAAAGAAACTAAAGACACAGTACCTCTTCTTCTTTTTTTTCCCAGTCCTGAAACTCAGCTCGAGCACGTTCTCTAGCTATCAGTGCCTGGGAGAAAGAATGTGTTAAATCACGATAATATAACATAGTTTATACACCATCAACAGCCTGCAATAAATCAAGCCTAGGCTTGACTCACATATCTCTATATTTGGGCCAAAATTGAAAAGCCACGCAGCCTTGTGCCCCACCCCCAAAAACAAATCAGAAAACAAGGAAAATACATAAGTGGTATTTCATATTAGAATATGACCACAGAAAATACAGTGGTGGCATGATATAAATGGCAACTGTTGAAATTCAAGGAAATAGATGGAAAGGAGACAATATATTTGAGTTGAGATACCAAAGGCTGATTTAATACTCCTGTATATAATTTTATATTAATGTAAAGTATAAAATGAAGTACCATAGAAGTAGTACAAGCCCAAAACTAATAATAGTTTAACCCTACACAATAATTATCGACTAATAACAAATTATGAGAAAGGACATACCATTTCTTCCTCATGCCGTGCTTTCTCAAGTGCTCTTTCCTCTCTTCTCTTTTTCACTTTTTCAATTTCTGCCTGCAATATTATTATTGTAATAAGAATTGAGAAAGTTTAGCTGTTAGGCCATCAATGAAACCAACAAATTTGGGAAAGCAAATAACAAAGACGCAAAGCCTAACCTCAAATACAATTTAATTCAAAATTTTATCTATTATTATTGGACTAGCTCAATCCACCAAATCCAGTCCCAGCTAACGATTTAATACAAAGTTTTAAGTTTCAGTTATAGTCAAGGTTGTCACATTTCTTAATTTTGTAGGAAATTGAGGACAGATACAGTTGTGAATGCATATGCAATCACAAAGACCAGGGTTTTAAGGACTTGTTGAGGCGACACACGGTACTCTCCCCTATTGCTGAAAACCAGGAGGAAGAGACATATAGATTTCTTCAAAAAGATCATCATGAATAAAAGTGTTACGGACATCAGGTGGATGAAGAGACCAATGTTAAGCAGCTACCAAAGCTAATAAGCAGCGTGCTGTAACCATTTTAGCAATAGGTGAAAAGGCGTCATGATAATGAATGCCTTCTAGTTGTCTATATCCCTTTGCAACTAGGTGCACCTTATACCATTCAAGAGAACCATCGGATTTGGTTATACACCCAACAACAACCAATAGCCTGCTTTCCAAGAGTTAAGAGTTGTGAGAGGCCTTCAAAACAGCCAACTCAGATATCATTGCCTCTGCCAATGAGATTGAGATGCAGCTTAAGCATAGCATGTAGGTTCAATACCATTAGTAACAGTGGCAATGAAAGACTGATGTTGAGGTGTGTAATGATCCTAAGAGATAATATTGCAAACATGATATTGTGTACCTTTGTTTGCTTGGTAAAGATGATGAAGATGACATTGCATCAGGAGACGTTATCTAAATATAATAAGTTGCAGGTGGAACATAAAATCGTTGGGAATGATGCAAGGGGAACATAGATGGGGAGGTAATAGAAGTAACAGGGACGAGTTTTGTAGGTGTTGGTTGAGTGTATGAAAAAGTCTCGGAGGTAAGATTATCTGGAATAGTATTATGTCATGGTCTGCTGTGGTTGAGGAAGTGTCAATGGATTCATCTAGAAAAATATCCTCATGGAAGAATAAGCTTGTGTGACATCAGGTAGAGGATTCATTAAAAAGAGTTGGCCACGAATAACACTATAAGATTCATTCAACCCCATAACAAACTGCATCATCTTGCGCCTTTTATTATATGCTCCACAAGAGCAAATCGCGTTCTTATAGGAGCCTAACTCATTCCATAACTTCTTTAACTTTGTGTAATAGGCTGCAACAATCATTTCATTTGAATCTGAAAAATCCGTGGTGTACCACTTTGAGAGAAGCGATTTTGAAGATCTTCCCAAACTTCATGAGCAATGTCATAGAAAATAACACTATCTACAATGTCAGGTGCCAACGAATTAAAGATCCAAGATAACACCATGTCATTTCATTTTTTTTCCCATGTTGTATATTCTTCTAGATTAACCTCGGCAAGAGGTGCCTTGAGAGTTCCATCAACAAAACCCAATTAGGATTTTGCATTCAAAGAGATGACCATGGCTCAACGCCAAATAGAATAGTTAAAATGATGGAGAGAATAAGAATTGTTGGAATCTGGTTTATTTCCATCATTAGACATGAAAAAAAGGCAGAGGAATGGCTGTGCAAAGGATCATCACCCCTCTTGATACCATGTAAAGAAAGGAAATAAAAGGAATTCTTCCTTATATTACAATTGACTGAAAAAAAATCACAAATATATACAGGAGAGAATATCTATAATATGGTATTATTCCTATAATTTACAATACAATCCTTACAAATCAGCTAATCTAATTTGAACAATTATAATATTTTATTCCAAGAATCTCGAGATATAATTGATTTCCTAATAGTGGTGCTACGTGTTGATTCTAAGAAATCCCTTTGAACAAATACATTGGGCTCTTTTGGGGAACTAGTTTTGGGATTTCAAACTCCAAAAAATATACAGCTGTAGTGGCAGTGAAATAATAAAGAAAGCTTGGATTTTGAAGGTGATGATTGATGATTCCTGTCTAGGAAACTGGCATTTGACTTTTGTTGGTATTTACTTGTATATTTTACCAGGCAAGCCCTTGGCATCTCTATCTGAGATTTAAAGAAGAGGCAGAGACTCCAGAAACCTTGATATTGCACCCAAATCAAGGTTATAGACCAGTTCATAAACCATACTTCAACATAACTAAAGCAACCCAGATTCACATTCGTCCCCAATGTAGTAACTAAATTGATGGGGGAAAAGTAAGTTCATTTGCACACATGGTCCAGGAACCAAATTGGTATCAAGATACCGAGAGATTATCGCTTTAAAGCTTTTAAATCAAGTGTATAGGAAATTTTGCAGAGGGAGGAACAAATAATGACCATGCAACATATATCCTGTATCATGACTGTTAAAATAAAAGGGGAAAATTGTGTTATAGGTCCCTTTAACTGCTGTCGGTAAATTACAAAATATGCAATGACGAAAACCTATCGATTATGAAGTATACACGAACTAAAATCAATTTTAACGTAAAATAGAGAACCTAAATCACATTTTACCCAAATAAAATTCATGGATACAAGTGCATACCATCCTTTCTATCTGTCTCTTTTTCTCGGCCTTAACTGAAAACGTATCAATAGACACACCTTGAGAAACATCGCGTTCAATCTTCTTGCGCCAAACAAACCTACAAATAACGTTTGTGTAGGTTTACAATCTATAAGAGCGACCACAACTTATCTCAAGATTTATGTATTGTGACGCTAAAATAAATTAACTTTAACCACGAGATACGAAAACCTATGACAAATAAGCAGCAACTTACTTCTCATTGAGATTGGAGTCACCGAATGGATTCGAATCGTTGGAATAGCCCGATACCGTACTGGTTTTCAACTTTTTCGCGACTTTCATAGCCTGAAACAATGGAAAATCATTCGATACGCGAATTCTAACGGTGAAGAGACAAGATAGGTATAGGGAAACTAGATGATGACCTTTGTTTGGGCCTTTTTGGCCATGTACTGCGCGATTTCCTCTTCTGTGATGTTCCTCGAGGACTTCTTCTTCCTCCTATCGCTGTCGGAGTCACGCTGCTTCCGGCGGCTACCGCTACGGTGGCGTCGGTCCGAGTCGGAATCGGACGGTGACTCGGATTCGGACTCATCCGATCTTCTTCGTCTTCGGTCTCTTCCGCCACTCCTCCCCATTATCTAAAGAAAATTCAGCTAAATCAACACTGTATTGTGGCTTTGGTAAACGAAGAAGGGAATTGGAGTGGCTATGTGAATTAATTGAAGATAGTGAAAACTTGCACACAACACCATAACTTTCATCCAACTCATGTTCTTGCACTTAAATTTATATTTATAATTTTATATTATTATAGTTAATAATTAATGTAATAATAGGTTTTAGGATTTTAATCTACAATTTTAATATTATTATGATTTGAAATACATTTTTTATTATTTTTAAAATTTACATATACATATGTCAGCAGATATATATATATAATTATGAATAGCAGTATATATATTTAAATTTATATTTATATTATCATTTTATTTTTAAAAATATTTATTCTGAAACTATAAATTTTTATGTTATATTTATATTTCATAATCTGTTTACTTCTATATTTCTTAAAAAACTTAAATATGTTTTTGCTCTCAGTGATTTTTTCTTCTGTTGTTGGTCTATGTTTTATTTTTAATTGTTTTGTTTATAGTATCTTTTGTCACCCAATGTTATCAAAACTGCATACTCAATCAAGATAGTTACATTATAGTTCAGATATAGCTATAGTATTTATTGTCAAACAAACAAACTTGACAAGCAAGTTTATGTAAATTCTTATCATGAAAATCTAATCACAAACCAATCAATGTTTTCTCTAACTCAAGATTTAGTATTGAATATTGGACTAAGATACTCAAATTTCTTTCATTTGGACCATGACATCAAAATTTATGTGAATTCTCACAGTATATTCTTACAGTAAAGTTGACTCATTCTTTATCGATCTTAAATCACCATCATACCATCACTTATTACTAATATAATAAAATTAGTCTAAATACCAAGTTGCTCCTTTACACTCTCCCTTACATGCTAAAACCCTTACATCCCACACCACAACAAATCCCACCATAACCAACCAATAACCACCACTTTCCCGATGATGTTGAGCCACGCACAAAAAGTCATTACTTATTAACTTAAATCTAGAAAATGAGAAGAAAGAGGTGAATGGTTTATGACTCATTACATATGACGAAGATGGAGAAAAAAACAGTCCCACAAATCTGCCAAATTAGGAACACTGATACTACAGTTATTGATTAAAATAATATATATATATATATATATATATATAATCATACTCTCCTAACCCTAAATTTTAAGATATTAGTACATAGGTGATGAGAAATTTTAGATAAACTCCCTAAACAAACTTCAGGAATTTACTTGATCATGGTCTATTTCTAATTATTACAAGAGAAATGATTATCTATATGTATGACTTCAGCAGACATTAAATTAAACTCTATGCGACAATTTGTCATTGAAGTTTACGATCCAGAAGAATGTTCTAATCCAAGGGCCAAGACACTGGGGTAAGTGGTAGAGTGCAAGGCTACAAAGATTTGAAGGCTAAATAATCAAAACTACAAAGGTAAATTAATGTTTTTGCATATTATAGTTGATTAAAAATTGGTTACATGTGTGGAATATACCCTACATGTGTGTTTAAATAGCATATGAATAGGAAACGAAAAATATTAACCAAGATTCATCGAAGTAAACCCTGTAATCAAAACCAAGATTCTCATCGTCACTACCAAATCTTGTCAAACCTAAAGCCGGAAGACGCAAAGTTCTTTTTCATAGGAAATATACTGTAGAAGAAACACTCTAAGGCAATGTCAAAGTTAATGTCTCAAATTTCTGAGTTCTTGGAGGCCCTTCGTGATCTATGCTCAAACTAAAATATCAGGTTAAATTCTTTAGTTCACTGCAACTTCAGCTGAAAGGTAATTTGAATGAAGTACGTCCTGGCCAGAAACTTTGGTCTTAGAGTTCTTAAGCACTTGCACAGCTTCTTCCACCTTTGCAGAAAGAGACTCCGGCGATTCCAGGAGAACCAATAACTCTGCATTGTCCATCTCCAGAAGCATCCCTGTTATTTTTGCCGCTAGGCTAGGCTGCTCAAGATATCACAGTAAACACACTAAGAATTTTAAAACTTAACCTTCAACAACAAAAAGCAAAAGAGAATAGTAGATTGTTATGCCTTTAGTTTCTGAATAAGCATGTAAAGATGCTCTCCGAGTATCTCTTTTTGCTGCTCGGGAGTAGCACCAGCAAGCAAGCTATGCAACATTTCTGGCCCCTGGGACCCTCTACCAGAATTTGAACCAGATCCTTTTTCCGTGTCACGCTTGCGTCCATTGGGTATGTACTTAGGCTGTCCGGTTCTCTTCGAAAGATAGAAACTTCAGAAATAAGAACTTTCGACACAAGTAAAGAAAGGGATTGGCTTGTATTGAAATGAAATCCAACTATTCTTAATTGTTTTATATTGAGAACTAAACAACAGAAAACAATTTTTTACTGGTCCTGATTTCAAGTTTAGTTTCTAAAAACAAGAGGCACTAGCACCACTGTATATGTTTTGAGTATGTTCACTGAAATGACATTTATTACAGCAAAGCAAACAGAAAAGGGAGCTAAAAACCAACAAAAAGAAAAGGAAAACCTGCTGAGCACTTGACTCTCTTGGAGAGATCATCGATTGAGAAGTCTGCTGGCCTTGTTGCAAATAAGTACCAGAGTTAGTATTTCCCTGTGATGCTGAATGCCCATTCAACCTGCCCCTGTTTTGCCTATGCTGCCTATTATTGTTAGAAACCTGTGAAAGAAATACATATATATTCATTCATTACAACTTTCACTGAAACAGGACTAGTTTTCCAAGTAAACAAATGTGGCTATATAGTTCCTTCATGCCAAAAAATCTTGATCCATTCTAAAAATCATGAAAAAAGTGAATTAAATTCAAGCATTTTTTCAGTTCCAAAACAGTTTTTACTCACTGCGGGAGCAGATGACTGTTGAAATGATCTAGCAGGGGGTGCAAAGCCATTAGCCCCCCATCCCGGCCTCAATGCAAGAGGTTGATACATCAGCCCAGCTCGAGGAGGCACATGTGAAATAACACTAGTAGCTGCATAATAATAAGGAGGATATCCACCAGTGATAATGGTAGCCGAAGGTCCGGTTAGTCCTGCTATTTGCTGTGTGTATTGAAGCTGCAATTGTGCTTTCCTATCCTCTTTCCTCTGAGCAAGGGCAACATACAGTGGTTTACCATGAAACATGAATCCTGTGGCACATAACATCAACTTAAACATAATTAAGGCATTGCAGACAAATAGTGTTACATGTGGGCATGGTTGTGGAATCTCAGATTGGAGTCGTAAATCCTTTTACATTTATTACGAACAGTATATTATGAATAATAAATATACATGAAAAGTAAGAGACATAAGAAAAATTATTAAAAATATTATATGCAAAAATGAAGTATTTAACCCATAAGAACAAGACATAATGATAAAATTTAGTTACTATTTCCTACTTTTAAATTTACATTCTAATCTTATATTTTCATTAGTCATATCTTAGATCAATCTCAATTAGTTCATCCTTTTTTTAATATGATATTCTCTTGTAGTTCATCCTCTTCTTGTTCAAACATTTCTTCAATTTCATTCTCAAAGGCTGAAATATAGCTTTCCTTTTTTATTAACCTTACTAGATAAAATAATCAGAATCCTTAAACAATATATATCTTGTATAGAAAAATAAAAAGAAAAAAAAATATAATAATCATATACTAATTCAAACAAATAATTGAATATTTTTCTAAACAAATAAAATAAGAAGAATATTTAACCTACCAATAATTTTGTATAAGAAAAGAAATAAATAAAAAGAATAAATAGCATTCATATACTAATTCAAATAATAATTAACTTTTTTCTAATAAATCAAAAAATATAAGAATAATAATACATTGATTTAAATAGTAATTGATTTTAGTAAAGAAAATAAAAAAAAGATCTGCATGGCATTGTAAAATATTGTAATAATCTATTCTATAATATTAAGTCAAAGAAAGAATCACCGTCCTCCCTCTCACCCCTTCTCCGCCTCTCTCACTGTGCCTAACGATTCTTCTCCGCGTCTGTGCCTCTCACTTCGTCGGCGTGACTTCTTCACACAGTAGCAGCACAATAACATTCTCTTTTCGGCCTTTCTTCTTTTCATCCGTTTTTTTTTTTTTTTTCTTTTGCCATTCTCAATATATAGGCAGCAGCAGTCGTTCCAATAGAAGAGGTATTTCACGCGTGACTCTTCATTTCGTTTTTCATGCGTCACGCCTCTTTTACTTAACACAATCTTAGACATCGTGAATAGTGGGCGGCAGGTGCTGAATCGCGAATCACGCGATTCAGTTCCGATTCAAGTTATAAAACTGAGTCATCCTTCATCCTTCTATATATACCGCAGAGGAAGATTTTCAAATCAAACTGTGATTCGAATAGTACAATTCTAATCATCGAAGAGGAGGATTTTCAAATCAAATGGTGATTCGAATAGCACAATTCTAACTACATTGAATATGGGTTTATTTGGACAAACTTACAAAAATTTTAGGAAAATGAAATAAGGTTCTCTACTAAAATTAACTTATATATAAGTTATTTGTAGTTTTCTCATATTTTAATTTATAGAGAAAGTCATTTTCTTTTTCTTTTAAAACTGCTTACAGAAAAGTTTGTTCAATCATACATGCAATGCATTTACATAAAATTTTCACTAAAATGACATGTAAAGAGGCAGAAAGGAAGACTTTTAGATCAGAACATCAGTTCCAAACCAATATCAAATAGCGATTGATGACAAAATATAAAATATATTTTCAGATTTACGGATATCCTTTATATGTGTTACCAAGTAGGATTGCTTGTCACATATACAAGCCTGGAAAGGGCTTCTCTAAAACGAGCTTGCATAAGAAAATGCAGAAGTAATGGGGTCTTTTCATCCCTTAAATTTTTGTAGGTTAAGATCACTGTATAATAACTTAAATCCAATAAATAACAATATATCATAGTATTTCTTTAAAATTAGTTTATTGAAATATAAGTAAGCACTTGCATCCCTGTTTCATATGGCTAGAATATTTATCTAAAAACTGGAGCAGATCCAATCTTATCATCGACTTAACTTGCTTACCATGATAAGTGTTCACAGCTTTATTGGCCTCCTCAGGAGTGGAGAAGCAGACAAAGCCAAACCCTTTACTTATCCCTTTATCATCTTGCATAACTTTCGCAGAAGTTATAGTGCCACATGCACTAAAATGATCCCTCAGTTCTTCGTCACTTACATTGTCATCAATGTTTTTCACATAAACGTTTGATCCCTGAAGTTAAATGACGAAACTCTAAGACAGCTAAAACATAAATGACAAGTTAAGTATGTGAGAATGGCATGGAAATCACCTTGTATTTCAATATTTGTTCCTTCCGTTTCTCCTCAAATTGGTGGTGCAAGATCTGCTCGCGCTCAGCTTTCTTTTGCGCTCTGGCTACATACAGAATCTTAGAACCTGTTTATGAAAAATCAAAACTACTTAATATACAGAATTATACATCAAGAAATTTCAACATTACCCTGCAGAAAACCTATGCAGTATAGTGCATAAACTACCTAATTGTGATCCATTCATTTCTTCCATTGCCCTTTTAGCATCATCTGGGTTATCATAGTTCACAAAGCCAAAACCCTTGGGCATCCCATTGTGGTCTTTTGCAATAGCCAAGCTTACAATTTTCCCAAAAGAGGAAAACTTCTCCTTCAGTCTTGCTTCTGTAATATCCAAGTCCAAATTCTTCACGTACAAGTTTGTATATCTAGCATCCGCGCCAGGCAAAATGCGATCACATTTTTTTACAAACTTCCCAACATATCTGGCCATAGTCATAATCAGGTTATAGTTAATATCAGAAAATAATAGGCATGCAGAAAGTGAATGCAAATTACAGACATTAAATGATGATACATGCAGGATTTCACATACAACTGATAAAAAAAAACACATACAGCTGTTTATCACCAACAGTAGAGCCATTCAGCTTCTCTATAGCAACACGTGAAGATTCCTCCGATTCAAATTGAACAAACCCATATCCTTTGCTCTTCCCATCGTCAGTTGTAACAACTTTGCTGGACAAAATATTCCCATATTTCTTGAATATATCTTGCAGTCCAGCATTATCTATCGATTCAGGAATGTTCTGCCAACACACAAGAAACTCTCAGTAAGAATCCCTTCAGAAACAACCAAGAACCAAACAATGTCTTAACTATTTCAATTTTCAAATGAAAGCTCTGTCTACCAGATACCTTGATAAACAAGTTCCCAATAGTGCTCTTCCTCGCATCAGGATCGCGACGCGACCACATCACCCTCATCATTTTTCCATTCAGCAACGTATGATTCTTAGTCTCGATTGCAAGAATCGCTATAGCAAACACCATTTCATTAACACGAAAAACACACTCAGAGATCTCGATCAACAGACCTCCGTCGCTCTCTCTCATTCAAGCAAAGTGTTTATATATAATATCATCAAGAGAAATTAATTAATCCAGAAACAAACAAACAAACAAACGAAGATCAAGATTACATGCAAAGAAAAAACAGAGCACAAATGCGTAAAACCTAAAGGAAGAAAGGTGAATGGAGGCTAAACGCACCGTCCTGAGGCGAAACGAAGTTGACGTAGCCATAACAGAGGGATTTGCCGGTGGAGGAGTCTTTGCAGACGCGAACGGAAGTGAGGCTCTTGAACTCGGAGAATGCGTCAACGAGGTGGCTGTCGGAGACGTCAGGATGGAGGTCGCCAACGTAGAGCGACGCCGGAGAGGCGGCGACTGAAGGAGGAACCGCCATGGATGAATCTGATTAAGGAAGGAGTAAGAACGAAAGGAGAAGGTGCGACCGCAGAAGATTGTTACGGCGTTTTGTGAAACGGAAGAAAGAAACGTTGGTGGTGGTGATGTGAGTGAGAGAAGAAGGAAGAGGGAAAGTGTGTGATACGATTTGATATTGGCGAAGGACAGAGAGAGAGAGAGAGGTTGGTGTGTGTGAGAGTGAGTGAGTGTAGGAGGATTCCGCATGCATGGCCGTTGGATACTATAAACCATCCTCTCCATTCCCACGCGCCTTGCCCGAGTGTCACCCACACTCCTCTTTGCAATTTTTACGCACCTCAACGACGAATCGTCAATGCCTTAGCCGTGCCTGGTTGGCTGACGAATCGTCAATGCCTTAGGCCTGCCTGGTTGGCTGTCATTTTAGATCTTCTCGATCACAACAATAACACATAACTTCGGATAGGTTTGCTTTGCTTCATTATCTTACCACTTCTTTTTTTAAATAAAATACTGAAACTATTTTTCAGAAACTATACATAAATCAATTTACTGCAAATTTTGGAATACTATTTTGTCGTTTGTAGAAAATGTGGCTCTTGGCCCGAAATGATTTGTTTATTGATATGGATTTTATTATATATCATTTTGAAAAAAATGTGTTTAATAGTATGGTTTAGTAGAAAAAGAAAAAACATGATATTTTGTTATCACAGTCAAAATGGGTGATTTGTATTGCTAGCCATCATAGACTATTTTGGCAATGATAATTAATGGTGTACATTTAAAGAAGTGTGGTTGTTAATAATGATATTAGTGGATATGTAATTATGTCTTTGTATAGTTTAGAAATGGGGTAATATTTTTAGGTTTAGGCGAAAAGAGTTGGAATGTTAAAATGTGATAGAAAGAAAGTTGGTGGAATTTTGTTAGAAATGATGGGCGCGTGGCAGAAGAAAAGGGAAGGCATAATGTAGAATGAGTGAGGAATAAGAGGATGACTGTTTCAAACATGCACGAAAGGCAACAAAGGAAACGCTTAGCTTCCTTCTGTTGTTAGTCGTTGTGTAGGCTCTTTTCATTATCCACTAATCTGCTTAAATTAAGCTGAGTAAGACCTTGTGCTATGTTTTTTTTTTTTTTTCTT
>Ga0209489_103009_pt1 | contig 33461 bp, 15 predicted proteins | sample SiratrowhiteBW_FD_187527 | JGI IMG/M metagenome (GOLD analysis project Ga0209489, IMG submission 187527) | Root nodule microbial communities of legume samples collected from California, USA - Siratro white BW (SPAdes) (version 2) | ecosystem: Host-associated > Plants > Roots > Nodule | place...
ATATATATATATATATATATATATATATATATATATATATATATATATATATTATTGTTGCAATATTGATGAATGTTTATGTTAACATCAGTGAGTTGTTGTGAAGATTTGATGAAGCCAATCATGTGAAGAAGTTCAAGACCATGTGATCATATGTGGATTGCATGAAGATTGAAAGGCTCGGTCTAAAACTTAGGATTGTGTGTTGTGAGGCAAGTTTGATTCAATTCAGCATTATAAGCATTTTCAATCAAGGATAAGCTCCATGTTTTCAAACCTGATTTAACTAAGGTTTTGAGAAATTACTAAAATCAGATTTTGAGTTTTGAACAACTGTTTTAACTAACTGGAGAAAAATAATCGACTATTTGACAAAACAGTCGATTGAATTTTAAATGACAGTTGTTTATAAATAGTTGGCGCGAAATTTTGGAACATAACGAAAAATCACTCTGAATCATTTTCAATCAAGTGCTCTGAGTTTTCAAGAGAGAGAAAAAGCGTCCTAATAAATTTTGTGATCAAGAGCATTTGAAAAGTTCTTCAAGTACTGTTTTCTCAATGCTGCTGGAGCTTTGAATTGACTGTTGTTGTTATACTGCTGATCTGATCATTCTGAATGAGTCTTCTATACTCTTGCTTTTATTACTTGTGTAATCTGTTCTTGTATAGAAGTACTTGTGTTGTGGTTATTTGAAATATTTCATTGTATTATGGTTTGAGTTACCTATATGGTAACTCTGTTTGTACAGTGGGTTATGTACAGGTTGTAACTTGCTGAGGGGATCAGTAAGGTGTTTTCTGGAATATACAGTAGAGTCTGTATAGTTCTGAGTTCTGCTATAGGTTCCGCAAATTGTTTGTTGTAGGGTGCAATGTGTTCTTGCGGGTTGCAAGTGTTTGATTTACTGTAAACTTATATGGTTTGATCTTTTATAGTGAAAATCCTTATAGTGGTGTAAGAGACTGGACGTAGCCCTTGTGGAAGGGTAAACCAAGATAATTTGATGTGTCTTGATCTCTCTTGCTCTCTTGACTGTTATTGATAAATCTTGTTAGTCTTCTTGATTTTTCAGAATTTGATAAAAACTCATTAACTAGTTTAATTGATTGGTTCTCATTAATATTTGAGTGTCTCCTAAATCATAAAATACATCTATAAACAGTTTATTCAATCCTTTTCTCAAACAGACAGTTCTATAATTCACTGAGTTTTCTGTTCATCAATCTGTTTTCTCCAAAAAAGTTGACTTTCTACAATTAGTGGTTAAAAATTGTTTTATGATATTAAACCAAGTCTGTTCTGTTTAATAATAGGTTCTTGAAATCAGTAATTCATTATTAACTTGGAATTGATCGAATTCTTTAATTTCTTGAATTAATCTTTAAACAACTGGATTTACTGTTCACTGTTGTTTTTCTAGAACTTGCTTAACTTACTGATTCTGTGTAATTACCTTATTCTCAAATCTGTTGTGAACCTTTGTGATTACAATTTATATTATCTAGAATAGTTTCTTTAAAGAGTTCAATTCACCTTCTTGAACTTGGCCAAAATATATTTTAAAGTTTATAGATTATAGTTTTATTGTCCCATTATTATTAAGAAAAAATTAATTATTGTTCTTTCATTATAAAGTTATTTTTTGATATGGCCTAAAAAATAAGAATAAAATATAATTAGGTGAACTTTTATATTTTAGCCAGACTTGTTGATGTTTAAAAGATCCTTCAAACGAGAAAAATTTACTAGGTGACGATATAATGATACAAAGATTTTATGTATATTGAATGTTTTTATGCACGAATTCAATATTTAATTGATAATGTGAGTTAATATATATGTATACAAAATTTGATTATATGTTCTTTTGATGGATATTGTAAGATTAATATATCTTAGGTAAAATTAATAAACATGTTACTTAATAGAGATATTATAATTTTACTAATAATCTATTCACGTAAACAAGACTTTAAGGGATAAGAAATTCGATAACAAATATTTTATCACCCTATAAAAAATATATGTCAATAAAAATGTGATGAAACCTAATATGTTAATCTTTTATGTAACTTATTTATCTTAATTTTAAGATTTTTTAAATGATATTTTATATTTATTCTTAAAATGATATGAACTATGCGTAAGTTCATTAATATTCATGCATATAATAATGATTCATGCTTATGATGATGTATTATATAATAATATATTTTATTTTATGTTAGTTAATTCTTACATTTTATGTGTGTTAACCGTTAACAAATGACAGAACGAATGCGAGGAACTAAATAAAATATTCAATAATTTATAGTGAAAAAATCAGTCAAAAACAAAATTGTTACAATTATAATCTTGTCATTCAAGGATGTCATAATTGTCTCCTAAAAAACATTTGTTTTTAACTTATTATTGGAACTATTGGATCACGAAAACAATAAGTTTAGTTTATTTTAAATTATCCATAACAGAACTGATTTATGGTCAGACTATAGTTTCAAACACTGCACACTTAGGCTAAATTAGAATTAAAGTCCCTTACTCCCTTGCAGCTAAAAGGAAAAACAAATGAATTTTTTATTTTCAGCTGCTCGAGAAATAAGTTAAAAAAAATTCAAAATAAATTAGGCGACAAATCCTTCAATGTAAAAAAAGTAAAGTAATTTTGTCACTATCAAATTCTTTTTGGGGAAAATATTGACTGAAGGAAAATGAGAGAAAGAAATATAAAGAAAGGAACATCATTAAATTTACCGTTACTCTCATAAATTGTCAATTTAGTATTGCATTTCAGTAGCAGTTCATCACAATTTTAATTTTTGTTTTGTTTAATTTTCTATGAGCCTTTTACAGGTTTACACGAATAACAATGCAAATGCAAGCACTAAACTTCTAACTCTGTGATACAAATATTCCAATTAATTAAATCTAAAATAATTTATAATGTCAATTTTTCTTTCAGAAAAAAATTACAATTAATTACAAGAAAATTCCAATTTTTTAGTTTCTAAATATTAAATCTAAAATATGAAAATTACACTCAAGGTGAAATCTATCAGACTTGCTAACTCTGTTTTTTATACCATCTTGTTGAAAGAGCAATAGAGTCATAATTTGTGTGTTATAAAACTCTTATATTAGGGTACAGTGATATAACATGAAAAAAAATTAGAATTTTAAAAAAGATATCGAATTATAAAAATAAAAAAATATTCTTTTATTTTAACAATATACGTTTAATAACTAAATAAAATATTAATAAAATTGCAAATTTCAAACACAGTAAACTATAAAAAGAAATAATGTAACACAATAAAATTTACAAAAATTAAATTAAATCATTCTGGAAGTTCATACTTCATAGACACAATCCAAATAATAAATGAATCACCAAGGATGACAAGAACATAAGTGACGTGGATAGTGTATATAGCTGCCACGTAAAGCGAAAAATAAATCAGGTTCTAGAAACGTGTACGGCAGATTCATCTCCTTGTGTTTCTTAAACAGAAAACTGGTTCAACTTGTTATTCGTATGTGAAGAATTTTGCAGGTAATATTATGAATAACATTTCAAATAGAATGGAAGACGTGGATAATTCATCTTCAGATCACAAGAGGACCTCGTTTGGGTCTCGTTTCAGGAGGAGTTGCTTATCTTTTGCAGCTTCTGTTCAAGAAGGCTTTCGTTATGTAAAAGCCTTTTTTGTGGGTCAGGTTCGAAATCCAAACATGCCCTTTGTTTTATTTATTTTATGTTGGAATTTCATTGAATATTATTTATTTTATTTAATAAAATTGCTTTGTCTGATGCAAGAGTTGTTTTTTTTATTTTTTGTGTGTTTTGAAAAGCAGGTAAAGACAATTACTGCAAGAAACGAGCAAGAGGCAAGTGAAGCAGAACTTGAGGCTACGAAGATGCAGGTTGATGCTACAGATGCTGCTGAAGAGATCAAGAACAGACTCAAAAAATCTTAGTAATTTTTTCTTTTTCTCTGTAAGTGAAAAGGGACTTGTTTGATCTGCTTTGCATTTGACCCGTTTATGAAAGAGCTAATTTTTTTTATTGAAGATTTGTGGATTATTTATCTCGTAAAAAAAAACAAGATTTAACTCATATATATTTAAAATACTTGATTATCTAATAAAAAAAGTCACGTATTTATAATATTTGAGCATAAAAAAATAAGGATTTAACTCATATATTTATGATATTTGAGTATAAAAAACATAACTATTTAACTCATAAATATATCATATCCATAAAGATAGACGAACAAACAATTTCATAATATAATATATTTCATGAAGATGTTTATATCATATTTGATACATAAAAAAAATTATTAAAGAATAAGGTTTTAATTTATAAATATATCGTATTCATAAATATATATTGAGATATTTTTTAATGAAAAGAAAAAAAAAACTAATTTACGGGATCTACCTTGTCGTTCCTAGTTCTAGGATAACTCTTACTAATATATATAGGAATTATATTAATATAAATTAATAATTTTGTGTAATATTGGGTTTTATTTATTTTTATCTATTTGAATATATTTCTTAAGTAAAATGATAAAATGGAACAAAAGTAACTAATGCAAATTATGAATCCAGACATTTAAGTTAGTTTTAATTTATTTTACTAGTCTACAAGTTTTTTTAACTAGTTTTAATTTTTTTCTATTTATTTTTTATTCTTTAAATATTTATTATTTTTTTAAACCGTTTTAAATAAATAATTTATTTATTGCATTTCTTTTCGTCCATCTGTTTTTCTTTTTGTTTCTATATTATACTATTCATTTACTTAGTTTATTACTTATAATATAATATTATACTCCGAGAAATCGATAATAATAGGTTTATTCTATTATTTTTTTTAATAGTTTTATGTTTAAAAATTTGTTTTAACAAATACACTAATTAATTTAACAAAAATATAGATCTCCTCAAATATTCATTACCTTTGTTTAATTTTAAACTTGATATAACATATCTAAAGATATACTATAATATTGATAATAGAATATACAATATAAAAAATATAATAATTGAAACTAAAAAAATTATAATTAAAGTAATTAATCTACAACTAGAAAAGATCAAACCCTTAAAAATTTGGCAAACAAGAAGAAATCAGAACAAACCCTTCCCAACTTGTAATTAATTTCAATAATTAAGTTCAATAGCGAATATCATCTTCATATACAACATATCCGAATATTATCTTCATATACAACATATCCAATAGAATAGAACAAAGAAGGTGACATATATGCAATTGCAAAAGGTCTTGTAGATAACAACACGTTCATATCCAATAATCTAACTTTTTCCACACATTTTCATCAAAAAAATCAACTCAAATCTTAAATAATTTTTAACTCAAATCCACTTCTTAATTCAAACAAACTCTTTCAAATCCATTCCAGACAAAATTTTAATAACTCCAAACAAATAAATCCAAACAAAGCCTTAATATCTTTAAGAAAGAAAACTTTTAATTCAAACAAAGTCTTAATATCCAAACAAAATCTTAATAAATCCAAACAAAGCCTTAATATCCTTAAAATTATTAATCCAAACAAAACCTTAATACCCCTTACAGAATAAGAAAAGGGTTAGGACCTTCTAGGCGTATATAGTCATACATTATTCCATGAAAGAGAGGCAAGGGACCAGTAGCCACAGTTTGAGTTAGAAACACAGTGTTGATCCCTTTGTCTAGCAGAAAACCAGGCACATCAATGTTGAATAGCCAATAGAGTCCATGAATTCCATGTCTAGCTATTGCATTGTCCTTCCCAATCACCCCTGTAGTGAACAGAGGAGGGTCTTGTTCTGGATCATTCACTCTAACCTTAATATCCAATTCAAAAACATCATGGGATGAGGACAAGCCATAAAAAGTGACAACAGGGTAACAAATTGCTGAAGAAATATAGGTTTTTGATGAGGTTCTGAACCTGTAATTCTGTCGCATTTGCACTTGCAAGTGCCAACCGCAATTTGTAGATTTTAGTTGCCTCTCTGTAATAGAGGTTGAACTTAATTTGCCACGTAGTTCCTTGGTAACTGCCATCTTCTTTCTTTCTGTATTTTTGAACTAATATAAGGTTTCATGGGTGAAATAAGTGTTTATAAAGACTGTTCTCGGGTAGAGTTTCATCTCAATAGTTTGCATAAGTATTAAGCTTTTTTCATGGATCAAAAAGGTGTTTGTTTATAAGGAAGAAAAAAATCATGCGTTTGTAATGTGAAATTTAAATTTTTAGTAGAGACTCACTCAAAGGAATATTTGTTTCAAGGTGTAACACTGTATTTTTAAGAACAACATTTTCAGGAATAGTATATTTAAGAATGGTTTTTTTTTATGAACATGCTTGGTTCAGATTTAATAATTAAAAAAACATTTGATCAAAAATTGAAAAAAAAAGTCATATTTGATATATCTAAAAATATTAACATGAACATTTGATTGAGATTTAATAATTCCAAAAAAAAACTAGTTAAAAATTGATGAAAAAGATATGGAAAAGAAAGTCTGAAAAATGAAAATGGGAAGAATCAGTTTATCTTAACTTTTATTTCCATCATGGAAATGCGAACAACTATATATATATATATATATATATATATATATATATATATACACACACAATATTACAAGCTATTTTCTTTTGGGAATTCTTTACAATACTTTGAAACAAACGTTCCATAGTACTTTATTTTGTTGCCTACTGAGAGACTTTTAATTGTTTTTCTTTTCTAGATTAAACATATCATGAAGGCAATGCTGATAAAATATATATATATATATATATATATATATATATATATATATATATATCATGAAGGCAATAAAGAACAGCATTTACTTTAGATTTGTGTTCTTAAAAAAGTTGTTGTTGCAACACACTAACGTACCTTGTGACCTGTGCAAAAAACCAATCTTTTGTATAGTCACTCACACCCACTGTGTAAACTAAATCTTCATCTGGGTATAATTCTGCATACCTTTCCCACAACCCAAATTGCCTATACCTGTGAACAGTGAACCAAATTCAAGAAAATATTGGTTGTTTTGGTGGGAGCAATGAGCTAAAAATGTTGAATAAGTTGTTATTTGTGTAAATAGAAGCTGACTTGTCTGGATGATGGAGAAAAAGCTTGTTGATGTAGTTGGGATTGGGATCAGGAACATAGAATTCAGCAGCAGAACGATCTGGAATGCCTATTTCCCATAATGTTGGCCCATCTCTTGGAGGCTCATAAACAACCTCTCCAAGGTCAATTACACAACCTGCATATTGTGTTCATTACAAATTGAGTATAAGATTAAGCATGTTGTAAATTTATCTTATTGTGATGTAAAAGATTTATGGTATGACTCTTTCTTTTTCGATAATGTTGATTTTTTTATTTTATTTTCATTATATCAATCAGTATATGAGAAAAATTCGTAACAATTAGGGAACAGAACCTGGTGTTATGGTGAGGAGAACATTGCTCCAATACTCTCCAATGAAACCTGGAACCCATGCGTAGAGATTGTAATCCCCACTGCGTATATTTTTGATTGAGAAGTATCCTTTCTGGTTTGCTTTGGTCCAAAATTGGTATCCCTGACCAAACAAAAAGGCCTTCAGAGATAAGATTGCCCAGCACAAGTACACCCCCAAGTGTTTGATTATAAGCCTCAGAGAAAAAGACAATAGAACTCAAATTTGGGGTTCTGGTTTGTTTATAAAACCTTGCATTCTCTTTGCCAGGATCCAGCTTCTCCTGGTGGTGCCAGTCCTATATAAGCGCCTTCCGCTATTATGTAATCAACACTTAAAAACCTGATCAAAAAATTTTCATGGGGAACATTACTTACAAACTATTGAAACCCTTTTGTTTAAATTTAAATAGGTGTTTCTTATAAAAAAGTTTAACTGTAAAAGCTAATTTTTAACTGACATAAATTATAAGTTAAATGTTAATTTAATTCATTTTTTTTTTTTTACCTGTCTTTGACTAGTAATGTGCCGCAGACACTGCCCCGTTGGCTAGACTTCTGAAAATCTTCCGAGGCTGGAAAATCATAGGGCCAACTTTGGACCTCTGCGTTTGTCTAAAGCCCAGTTTTGGTGGTGAGGGATCAAATCGTTTAGTGTTAATTCATTTAGATTTTTTTTATGTTTACTACAATTTTTCTTATAGATTTTGTAAAGTTCTATAAACATTGTAATAGTAATTGTTGTGTACTTTTCCTACGTGAAAGAAAAACTGGAGAAGTTTAACAACTTGATAATGAGACTAAAAAGACCTTATGTTTAGCATCTTGCCATAGCAGAAGCGGGTCATCATCACCATCTGATAGAGTGTTAAGATAAACAAAAGTTGGCCCCAAAACTTTCTTCCATGGCTCGTTTGGTTGGAGTTTCAGAACTATATCTTCTCCTGCGTAATGAGCACTCAGAAACATCTGACAAATACATCAAACAGTATTACGTGTTATTTTTATTTAGCACATAAATACCAATAAATCTAACAATATTTCATAGAAATCATAGCCCTCATTAACACCCAAGGTTAATTAAATGCTGAAGGCGATTGCTTTTTGCACTCCCTCAATTTGAACCTGCACTTTCATAATTTTTAAAATGAATATTTTACATTCTTTTAAAATGATTATCTCTTCAAGCTATAAGTTTTTTTCAGGTGAAATGAAATATATATATATATATATATATATATATTCTGGAACAAATTTTTAAAATAGAACTTTTAGAATAAACTTTCCAGAACATATATCTTCTGAAATATATTTCCAGAATAAATCTTTTGAAACACATCTGGAATGATATTTTTTTTACAACGTTCTTCTTCTACAGTAGTGGGTGCAGTCAGGGAGAAGCAAACGGGATAATTGGGTCATTTCACCCAATTGTGAGGGGTGCAGGTTCAAAATGGGGATTGCAGCAAAGTTATTGCCAATGTTGAAGTGTATAATTGAGATTAAAAAAAACTTACAGCTAGGCTTATTGGGCCGACATGGGAAGTAAGATTCTGTTTTACTGGGCCACCTGATCGAAACTCATTGTTTGGTATGATTATCCAAAACCCTACAAATGGATGGGTTTGAGATTGAGAACTTATCCACCCGTGAACCATAAGATCTTTGTTCTCACTTGAGTATTGGTACTTGTCATCCACCTTAATCAATAAATAATAAATTTCATCAACCATATAGAGTGTTATAGAGTAAGGGTAGATTTGTCTATGTATTCTTTGAGATTTTTTTTAATTAGATATGTTTCTAACAATTAAAAAAATCACCAATTTCAACTTTGAGCTATTATCCTCTTTCCTAAATGATCCCTCAGGTAATTAAATAATTATAGTAATTTGAAGTATTGCATTGGAATCATTTTAGTATAAAATAATGTAAATTATTTGAAGTATTGTATATCTATCATTTTAGTCTCTAAGATGAAGTATTTCAGGAAACTTTAAATGGAGATTTTCTTTTAGTATTTGAATAATTTCTTGACATGATTTTTATCACTTCTAGAAAATCTTAAATATTGGGAATGAGATTAATTTCCGAGTGAAGGAACTAGAAAAAACTCGTGCCATGACAAAGAGAAATAAAGTTTTTGAGATTTTTTTTTTACCTTTTAGAGAGAGAATACTACTTTAAGGATGAAAAATGTTAGTTTACTCTTTATGTTTATAAGTTATGTGATTTAAAAGAAATAAAAATGATTTAACTATTTTTAAGCTAAATTTAGCAGAATTTAAAAAAAAAATCTATTGGGTGTTTTATTTTATTTATGTTTAATATATACGTTTCTATATTATCAAATAATTAGATAATATGTGTTTAAAAAATAATTAGATAATATAAACTACTTATCCAAATGTGTTAAAATTGAACGCTTTTAAAAATTATTTCGTAGAATTTCTTTTTTAAATAATAGAAATAAAAGATTTGTTTTATCGGCAGAAATATATTATATGATGTGTAAGTTAAATAAGCTATATATGATTTAACAAAAATTTTATTTTGACAACTTTTCTCATAATTATTTCTATAAAAGAATAATAAAAAAAATGAGTTTTACTAAAAGGTTAAAATTAGATTGTATATAAACTAGTTTGTAGAACATTTTCTATATAATTTCTCTAAATTTGTATTTTTACTGTTATTTTTCTATTTTTATTTTTAACTCATTGATTAATTGCTTTTTTTCTTTTTCAATCATCCTCAAGTAATTCGTCAACTCATTTATTGAAAATAAAAGTAGTAACCATATTATCTCATCAGCAACAAAAAATTAATTAATAAACTACTTCAACAAAAATGAAAAATTATTCAAAATGCTTAAAAAAATTAAAAGAAAAACTCAGTTAAAATGACTAAATTTTTTTTATAGATAATTACTATAAATTTATAAGTTATTTGAAAAATGAAGTCTTATTTTGTTATTTTACTGAATGCTACCTCTCCTTTAAACACTGGCTCCAAAGGATTAACGAGCAAAACTGCTTCTGGCGGAACAAGTTCTTCTCCTCTTCCAGGTAATCTATCGTCTGGGAGAGGCATAAATCTTTGTCTATTATCCGACACCACCATGTAATGAAACCTACAAAAAAATAATTTCTCAAAATAATAATTTACAAACAACACAACATTAATCCAAATACGAGATTAGTCATAATTAAGGTTAATCAGCCCTTAATTACTTGTCTTTACTAAGCTTGTAAACAGTTCTTATTTGAGGTATGTTGAAAGCAGGCCACTCCTTTAGGTGTTCAACGATGGTGTAGGAGTAGAATCCTGAGGAATTACACAGCATCACATACCTGCATACAAATATTGTGTAAATGTCATTAATTAATTATTAATTAATAATTAATATTAATTAAGTAATCATGATGATGTATTTCAATCTTATATATGTAACCTACCTCTTATCAATATTAAGAGGTGCTATCTCTCCCTTGAGAGATGGATCCCACTTACTTGTGAATGAGATTTCAACTTGTGCCTCATTTTTCATTATAACTCTAAAACTTGTTCCCACAATCCTGCACACCATCAATTCAAAACTACCCTCATCATTGTTATTTACACATGGAATATAATCTTAATTTATGAAAGGCATTTAAAATACTTATAATTAAGCTTTATATAAATAACATTTTTTAAATGTTTTCACCAAGGGTACACAAGTAAATCAAATGCTTTAATTTTCTCTTATAACTCCTTTTTCCTTTTACAAACCAATCATCAGATGGAAAATTCAACAGTAATTAATACAAAATCTAACATGCAATGTTGGATTCACTAGATCCTACACATAACCTGGTTTGATGCAATAAATAAATATAATTCAAAGAAAATTTTAACAAGATCACGTACCTTTGGGATGTCCCAGTTGTTCCTGTACTTCCAGCTTCACTCCAAACAAGGTCCCAGTACCTATGAATTCATTATTTAAATAATTATTTAAATAAAATAACCATAAAAGTTGCATGCATAATGATAAAAAATTGTGAAGCACACACGTGAATGTGAGTGTGCACACACATACCCTCTATTTCCACTTTCGTTACGAGTTTCAAGCAGATTATGAATGCCATTATACTGAATTCTAGTAACAAATCCACCAGGGTTGGCTAAATACACTTGCACTATGCCATTGTCCATAACCACCTGCTATAATTTCAGAATATTAATTTGTCATGCAATGCCTTACTCGATCATAAAAGTAAGAAAATTAATGTCTCACTTGATCGTCTTGCATGTGCAATTTCACTGCTGATGAGGCCATGGTGATGATTTTCGCCAGTTGCAATATCTTATTGTACAATGTAGTTTTGGTGCAGGGTATTTATCTGATAAGCAAGTTTCTTTTGGTCAGGTTTTGCTTCAACCAGAGGGCAAGCATTTCTTCTATCTATTTGTCTGTTCGGTTTCATGGTTATATATGCTTTTACTCAAGGTAACCGTTTACGTTTAGGATTTGTGATTTAGCGTTCAAAAATAAAATCATTATTATATTTTGAAAACCAAAAAATTTTACATAATTATTTTTTTATTTTTTTATAAATACACAAATTTAATTAATTATATTATTCTTAAAAATGAATTGAAAATAATTATTAAAATTAAGAATAATATAATTATTATAAAAATACTTTTTTATACTTAAAAAATATAAAAAAATAAAATAATAATTACAAGATGAATGTAGAAATTTATTGATTATCAAAAATATCATTCTTCCTATTTCCTAAATAAATTTTTTTTACTTGGCCTGAAGTTTTGTGGTATACGTGAAACATAAGGAACACGTGTGTTAGTTGCAAATTTTGTAACCGTCCCTTATGTAACATTTCAAACAATGATGTAATATATGAACATTGTTAATGATGTGTTAGGAAATTGTTTATTGCGTCACCCAATTCACACTATCCTTTGGTTTTTCTATATATAGAAAAGTTTAAGTAAAATAGTTTTTGCAAATCTCAATTTCACACTATAATATGTAATCCAGGCTGTCCAATAATCACACCCACCATAGCATGTGACTACATTTTATAACATTAATCTCAAATACAGTTTTGATATTTTCTTATTAACTTTCTAGTTTTGATTTTTATTTTGAAATAAAAATATTTGGTGTTCTTACTTTGACATATATTTATTTTATTTCTTTTATTTTTTTTTATTTGGGACTGGAAATTAGTTTATTTGTTTCTAAATTATAGTAATTATTTTCTTTGTTTCTATTTTTTTATGAATTACTTCGGTTTTTTATATTTTCTGAAATTTAGTCCCAACTTCATTTTGATGGTATTTAATTTAAAGCTTTAAAATATGAACATAGAATCAGGATTTATCATATGTAACTTTAACACATTTAGCATATGACTAACATGTCAATAATAATGATAATTTTTACAAGATTTATAAATAAAAGAGTCATTCTATTAAGAAAAACTAACCAACTATATATATCTATGCTATATATTATTATATTATTGTATATACTGATGCTATGTAGTATGTAGAGTTAATATTGTTAAAAAGTGTTAGATCATATAATTTAATTAGATTAAAATTAAGAATGTGTTTGTTTATTGTTTATTGTTTTTTGTTTATTTATTCTCCTCTTTTTCATTTTGTAAAGGGAGGGGGAACCGTGGATATATTGCTTGACATAATCAACACGTCAACCCAAAACAGTGATACAAAACTCACAACATCATCAACACACATTCCCTATGTTTACATGTTCAAATGGAAAAAGAAAAGCATAGGAACACCCAAGGATCATTCAGAAACAACGCCACATATTTCCCCGCGCCAATCAAGAGAGCCAAGAAAAAAAAAAACTAAAGAGGAGAAACACATTCAGACATTAAAATAACGTGTACCTGCTTTCCCTTTCGTCTTTCTACAAGTCTTGTCCAAAACAACTCGAAGTCATGTAAACGTTGAGAAAGGTAGTAGGAGTGAAGTGGAAGTCAGAGAAAAAGTGAGAGGGAGAGACTTCAGGAAGGACTTTGTGGTTCTCTTTGGTATCTTCAAGGGTAAAAAAAAGTGCCCAACTATTGGTGAGACCCCCGTATAAATAATGGGAACGCTGGGTTTTTATTGGCAGTGCCCCCTTTGTGTACTTGTTGTCCTTTCTGTAGGTGTGTGAGAAAAAGTGAGGGTGCAAAAGTGAGTGTGTGCAAAAAATATGGTCGCCTTTGTTTGCAGTATATAGTGAAATTGAAGAAAGGGTCTCCACGGTTGAAAATAAAGTGAATGTGAGGTGGGAGAGTGTGTGAAGTTAACTTTTACATGATTGAAAATAAAGTGGATATGAGGTGAGAGAGTCTGTGAAAGTAGTAACTTTTTCATGATTGAGGCTAGGTGGAGAGTGTGTGTGCTGAATTGTTGAATGAGTGGCGTATGCCAATTTTTAGTGAGTGGGTGGTTTAGTGGCGTGAGAAAAAAAAGAGAGTAATGAATGAGAATGGTCTCTTGACCCAAATGTTAGTGGGGTGTGCACAGAAGGGGGCGTGAGGAGTGAGGAAAAGATGGGTACAAACAATGACTCTTTGTTTTTACTTAATGTTGTGCTTAAATCAAGTTTTTTTAAATGAAATAACATGCTAAAAGGTAATAGAAACCTAAACTAACTAATAAAAAAGAGAATCATTTCATTTTTTTTAATTCTTTTCATTTTTTCATCTTTATTTAAAATTAATTGAATAATATCATGTTTTTTTTTAAATGTTTTAAAATTTTTAAAACAGTAATTAAACATATTTTTTTTATTTTTTTAAGAAAATCTATTTACCGAAATGGAATTGAGTGTTTGACCTTAAAAATTAGAAGTACACAAGAATAGTTAAGTAACATTTGACTTTTTTTAAGTAAGTCAATATAACTCAGCAATATTTTTATTGAAATAAGTAACCTTACACTCATCCTTAAAATAAACACGTAATCAAATGCGCATCTAGGATATAAATCTAGAAATTGTTGTTTCCCTTTTCTTTATCCAAAAATAGAGCCTAAAATTCCAAGTCTTTCCACTACTTGATATTTTTTTTTTCAGGACAAAATCTATTAAATGTATTTAGTATGACTTACTTGAGAACTAGAATTTACAGGTGGAATTGAGTCATTTAATAAGTAAGTAATTGTGACAACAAAATCCTTGAATATTTAATATATAAGTGTAGTTAGGTCTATAGAAAATAAGAAAAGATAAGTAAAACATTCTATGACTACATGTACTTTTTAAATATCACTAATAAACTTCAAACCCAAATCTTTATGAAGCAATGTTAAAAATCACTTATAGTTTCTCTTATTCTAAACATCAACAATTGCATAAGCAACCATATAGATTGGTTGTTTGCATCATGTCTAACATCAAATAACAATTATTTGCTAAAATATTCCTTCAAGAAACACTCATCTAGTCTAAAAAATGGTTTACAAGATGTCTAATAAGCATTAAAAAAAAACACAATAGTTCAAATTAAGCACAAATTTTTATATGATAATGCATTCTATTTGACATGTGAACTGTGATTTTTTATTAATACTTTGTTTCCATATTGCTTTTTGTAAGTATTATCTATTCTTTGTCTTGCTTCTTTCATTGTTCTAAATACTTTTTATTCTTTGACAAAAACAATAAAATTCTTTTTTAAGTTAATAAAAACACTTTAGTACCAGTTAGAGAAGAGAAGGAGAATCTTCAACTAGTCCTCAATCTTATCAACAACGCACTTCTTAGTTGCTTGTTTGATTCTATCCACTTTGCAACAAGTGTGTTATTTCACAAAGGTCTTGTTTTGAAAACTAATTCTTGTATTATTCTTAGAATAGAGAGCCAATCATAGTAACCAGATGTCTTACATTTTGTCTTTATCTAACCAAGTTATTTTTTAAAATCGACCAAGTTTAGAAAATCCATGCTAACTTCAAATTGGATATGACCAAATTTAAACCTTAACTAAATTGTTCGATATAACTTTTGTCATTATTTTCTTCCTTCACCTAGAACTTTTAATTGTTATCAATATATCAAAATTGTACTCTATGTTTGCCTGATGATCAAACTCACTATCAATTATTCTTGTCCTCTTCATAACTTATAAGTGGTGGCTTGTACAACCAATTGCTTGCAAACTCATAAGAATATGAAATGTGTTTCCATTACCATCCACTCCTCCATGAACTAGGTTCTCTTAGGCATATTTTGGGATAGACTCTTGGCTAGGCTTAGCAACATGTGCTTCAACAAGTTTTGCAAAAAAAAATTTCTTGCTCCTCAGTAGGTCATATCGTCATTCTGCAAAAGATTGTTCATCCTCAGTAGGTCATATCATCATTCTGCAAAAGATTGTTCATTATGTTGTTCTTTCTCACCATTTACTTTCTCACCATCTACTTTTAATATAGTTGGTAAATAAGGTCCACTATCAACAAGTCCAACATAATATATTGGCGTTGGATTAGGTTTATGATCAAAATAAACACTAATATTTTTTTCTAAATTTGTTAAATAAATATACATAACACAATAATAGCAACATCATCCATAATAAGGTGCATTCCATCTTCTCTGTTCTTCTTCGTAATGACAAAGTATATATTCTTAATCTCGTAGTTCTCATTCAAGTTTTTCCACACACAAAACTCCCTTCACCCTTTATTTTTTTCTCCTTCACCCCTTATTTTTTTCTCACAATGACAAAGTATATATCTCTAGTCTGGGTGTACTTATAAAACCAACCAAATTCTTCAGTAAAGTATTGAGATAATTTTCGTTCAAATTTTTTTACACACAAAACCCAAATGTATTCTCCCTATTAAACTTGTAAGGCATCGACGGTATAAAGTTCCAATATTTTTCTACTCAAATGGACGGAGAGAAAAATAAAAGAATAATTTTTAAACAATGTCTCTCAGAAACAATTATCAACAACATTCAACAAACCGATCATCCAACAAATATTTACATAAATAAATATTTACATGGGAACATGGGACAAAGACAAGCATGAATTCCACCAACCTTCGTTACGAAACGAATTTGCATTCTTTCTTCCACAAAATAAATTTCTCCGAACAAATTTCTTTAAAATATTATTTTTCAACAATGATTCTCTCAAACGCGTCCAATTTTTATTTTTTTTTCATCTCAAATTTTCCAATTAATGAAATCAACTACTTTAAATTTTAAAATACTAAAAGAATAAATTTATTTTATTTCTAAACTAACTTAAAAACCACATGTTGCAACAGGGGAAAGATAACTACCTACTACGTGTCGTATAGGCAATCATTTACTATTACTAACATCTTGCTAGCGTGTAAACGAAGTAAATAACCAAGAACCCAATTGAGTCACATACAAACCTATAAAAAAGACTATTTATTCGACAAATAAGACTTATCCAACCTGTTTAATGTACGGACCGATTCACTTAACTACTAATAATAGTTGTAATGTAAAAGAAAGGGAAGTGACAAAAGAAAAGCAAGATATATTCTACACATCACGATTATCATCTGTAGTATGTTTCTTTCTCTGATTATGTCAAAGGTGAGTCTCCGAATGTAAATGAACAGCCATGTTTGGCATCCTTGTTATATAGTGTCAGAGAGAAAGAGAGATGATAAATGACCTTTTACACATATTTTAACGATTGTGGTGCAAAAAATAACACATGGTCACAGTCTTTAACAGAATTCTTAGCAGTGGGAACAGAAAATCTCCTGAAATATTGAAATATTTTCAACAAAATGAAGCATATAACTAAATATATTTTATATAATGACAATGCCGATGTGTTCTCCACTTCCACTACATTAGCAAAAGTATAAATCATACGGCTTCTGATGCAGGGGAATGAATTGTACAGAAAATGCAGGATCCTAAAAGGTTTTTGCTTTGTTGCTAATGCACATCACTGGGCTCTGCCTTCCTCTGTAGAAAAAAAGATCCCAGTATGACAGCAATACCAGTGATGGCTATAGTGAAAAGAAGGCGTTTAGTTGAAAAGTCATTCTGTGGTCTTCTTCTAGCACCTCGCTCTCCCTCAGCTTCCCTCACATTCCTTCATTACAAGACATAAGAAATGAATTAATTGTAAGTAAGAGACACCTTGTGAAGCATGAAAAGGATATAAATAAATCATTACATCAACGATATGCAGAGAGTGTGGCGTATCATGATTCTTACATAAGAAATTCAACTCCAAGACAAGCACTTCTTGAAACATTATTAAAATAACGGAATCAACTTCAAATGTTGATGTCCTCACACGTAAAATTACAAGGGAAATAAAATATTATGCAAACAGATGATAGATTGATAATTACTTGCTAGTAACTTCGCGCAGCATGTCCATGATAATTAATAGCATTAAATGCTATCTACTTTTACTAGGAATGTAGAGGGTGTTAGAACAGTGTGATATTGTATCACAACCACTAAATCACGGGTCTTTGTTACTCTCCTGTAATTGACTTGTAAATGTCTTAAATACGTTTTTACGCTATCTACTTTATCCCAATAGTAGAATATTTTATCCACTTTTACTTGGGAATGTGGACCGTCTTAGAACAGTGTGTTATTACATCACAACCAATAAATGATGGAGTGTTGCTACTCTCCTATAAATGACCTAAATATGTTTTTAGTCTCTATAACTAACCGGATTTTGTTTAAAGTGATTTACATGGCTCTTTTGGTACCAAAAACAAAATAAAAAATTCATCATTATGGATGAAAAAGTTAATTTTTTTTATTAGGGACCAAGAACATACTTAAACTCTGTAAATATACATCTTAGCACTCATCTACAACTATATATTTATAAAGGGGATAGGTTGTTTTGGTGTACATTATCCGTATATCTTAGTTTACCCCTATAACTACCACTATTATTTTTCTCCCTAAATCTTATTTACATTTTCTAAATCATTTACATCTTCCAATAGCAGAACACATCACAAACTACCAACTATTTATTATGTAACTACCATCATCAATTTTTTTATATTTTTAGAAAATATAGTGGAACAGAGTGCCTCTTTTGCACTAGTCTAAAATAAAATAATATAGTTTCTACAGCAGCAATAGAATGTTTATACTAACAAATATTAATAGGGAAATGATGATAATTGCTGCTTATATGCAACGAAAATTGACTAAGTGAATTTCTGCAGATTGTATCGTTATGTAGCTCAGGCTTACAGCTAAAAGCCCCCTCCTAATTAAAGCGGCCGAAGGAATAATGCAAACAGTGAAATTATTTAACATAAAATCCTGACTAAATAATCTTCTTGTGCAACAAGCAAAAGCAACAAGAGTATTGTACTTTTCAAGAACCAACTCTCCAGGAAAGCTTTAACTGTTTGGTGAAAGCACGGAAATGATTTCATATCCTCGTGCATGATTTCTATAGCTAAGAACATGGGCAATGTATAGGACCACGTTACCTTGTGTTAAAGTTTAAGGCATTGGGGTGAAGATGATAAACTTCTGGACAGCATAATTATATCGGCTATATACCCTATGATGGGAATGCCAAATAAAGCAAGCAAAAGAGATAAGTCCCTTTTTTGACGTTTCAGAGAGATCACACATGACCAATTCAACGCAAAGTTCGTGAGATATGACTGCTTTGTACCAAGAACCCAAAAGGGGAAGCCTGTTGCATTGCATAACAAGTAGATTGAGAGAGATGCTGGACATAAAAATGACTATTAACATGAGCTCCGAGACCCAAGTACTTCCACAGGCTAAATAAAAACTCCAACATCTAGAACAGGACGAGAAGACAACGGTGAGCAAAACGGTATAGATGGCATGGCATTGAAGGAAGTCTGATAGGATGCGTGATTGCTCCGAGGGATGGTTCATGACAGGATAAGCACCGGAACTTGATTGTTTTCAGCCCAAAATATCGTGAGCTATTTTGCCATGTCATGAGCCAACATTCTCAAACATTTATGTTATTGGGTGAAAGCACATGAATGATTTTATATTTAATAATAGTATATTTGGATGTAGAATTTTTAGGGAGTAATTAACTTTTATAGACAATTTGAAATATTTTGACAAAATATGTTGTTTGGGTAAAACATTTTAAAATAATTGAAATTTGGGAATTTATGAGATTAATTTGAATACTTAAAATTAAAGAATTTCAAATATCACCTTAAAATTAATTTGAAATTCTTCCTACTCTTTCTTTTATCAAATTTATGTCTCTTCTCTTTACATTCCTTTTTTGTCTAAAGCCTTGATCAAGATAACTTCAAGTAGATTTAGGTCAGGATGTTGTTAGGTCGGTCAAGGATCGACCATTGTCACCTCAAGCAAGGTTCGAGTGTTGTGACCTCGATTGAGGTCCCGGCATCGTCTCCAAGACATAGCTCAGGTTGTTTTTTGACCAATGTTGATCTGAAAGTAGGTCAAGGTTATTTCTCAACCAACATTAATTAGGGCTATCTAGACCAACATTGGCTAAATGTTAGTCAGCCTTTTAGTTGACTTGATAAGGATTATTTTTTGATTGACACTGTTAGGATTATTTTCATGTAGATCAGGGCTACTTCTCAAGTGATGTCCATCAAGGTTTTTTCTACCAATGTCAATAGTTATTTTTTGGTGGAAGTCAATCAATATGTAGTAGTTATTTTTTTCATCAATGGCTACAAGGATTTGTAATTGGAATACTCTATATATACAAGAAAATTAAAAATTTAATACTTTTGAATTGTCTTATAATTGAAAAACTAAACAATTTGAAATGAAACCAATTCTAATTCAATGTATTTGAATTTTCTGGAAATTATAAAATTCCCTATCCAAACACAAGGTTAGGAGGTTCAATTTCTAGCTATATGAAATGTTTTGGACCAACTTAACTTAGCTTAAACTCTTGGGTGGGAGGTTCCACGTTGGTTTTTATACATGCAAGATTCCATTGGGCTTTTATACATGAATAACGCCCGCTCTACCTATATCTAAAGTTCAACTTAATTATGAATGGGGTGGCAAGGAAAAAATTCATGACTACTTGATCATAAAGCTACTGGTACCATTTCAAGGACCAATACCCCTTACAGCATAACATGTTGAATGAAGACTCAAGACCGGATTTATGTCTGCAACATAGAAGTAACCAAACCTACAGACAGTGTAAGTTGAAGCTTGAAATGGAACACCTGCACAAGCATTAACTCTACTAATAACAGGGTCCTGCCAAACAGCGCAATCATGCACTTAATACTTGCTCATGTGGCACAAAATTAGACACAAGTAGAAGACAAGTGGGATACACACCATTCCTTAATCCTCGGAATGGATGATAAGAAGTAAAAACTGGAAATAAAAAAGTGCATAGATGTGTGCATAGATGTATGCATAGTGAGAAATAAATATGCATACTATAATGAGATTGTTGAATTTTGGTCTATGACAAATAAGCTACAATCCTACAACTGAAAAATTGTGAACAAAATTAAAAAATAATTAGAGATTGTGTTCACAAAAATGACGTAATTTCCTACCTTGAAGAGCCCACAGAAGTATCCTGGATGATGCCGTTACACCGAGCTTCATGGCTGAATCTTTCACGAAGTCTAACATATTTGTTACAAAGGTGACAAAGTTCTGTTCGATTCCCACATACTTCCTGAAAAGTACAAATATCAAACTGATAGAGCAAAAGTATACAAGATCTTCTAGACTTGAAACTCCTTTATAAACACTACCTGATGCTCAGCCAGATCAATTGCTGGCAATGGAAACTCACAGAACTCACAAGTGACAATCCTCTGAGGGCAATTTTCACCTTTATGGATATCTAAAATATCACGCTCCATTGTCTCACTGCATAATGAACAAGAAACCTGCACCATTCCATCTCTTAGTTTAGAACTAAAATAAAAGTGGATTTTAAATCTGACTTTAAGACTATTACAGTTTGCCAAGGAGCCTGGCTTCCAGGGAGGTGATGCACATACAGCCAGTTATGATGCACAAATATGATACATGTATCAGATAAAATACATATTTGATATTTTCAATACAAATGTTTTTAAAATAATAAAGAAGATAAAGAGGATAACATACGACTTCCATTTGTGGTTCATTGATAGACAACCCTTCCATGCTTCTATCTTATTTCTGCTTCTATGTCTCGTGTTATGCAGTTTAGGTTTTCATAGCTTTTTCTTAAAGGCTTGGATACTTCATTCATATGTATCAATTGGTATCAGAGCATTAGTATCTGTTATAGTCTTGAAGAAAGGAGAAACCCATGAAAACAATCACCTCATATCTGATTCATTGTTAGTAATTCAATAAACATTAATGTTTTTTGTTTATTTCTGTTTTCCTGTTTTTTGTCAGCTTCTGCTGAGAACCCGTTTTGGGTTTTGGGTTCTAATTGTTCCTTCCTGAAGCTTGCAAGAACTTTTGGTGTCAATGCCTATATTGGCGGTGTTTCAAAACCCAAGAACCCTCACTTCATTTTAATTATATTCTCCCATAAGATTATAACACACTGCCTGTGTTTGCATGCAGTAACAAAATACACTAAATGAGATTGAAAATTTCTGAACTAAAAGCATTTCCAATTTTCAACTCTTGTCAATGCCTAGAACTCTGCATGCAGCGGTCACCACCTTAGTTCAGCATTTTTCACAATTTGTTCTGTCACGAACTATCGGTATTAAGAAGTAAGAATCCTATAACCATCTACCAAAGCTATTCTCTTCCAATTACCCAAAATGATTCCAAGTAACATGAATTTCGTATACATTCCACACAATTGAACCTGGGAAAACAAAAGCACATACCGGTGCATGGGTGTTCAAATAATGATCATCCACGTTTTTTCTAGGAACCATATCACCACAAATTTTGCATTTTTCGAGTTTCCGAGAGCAATGAGCATAATGCAAGTCAATATTTGCAACAGGGACAGCCCGATCACTGAAACCATATAATTAATATACTATAAAGAAATAAACATCATGCATGAAAATAAATCAACGCTTCCATCTACCAAACAAATAATCCCAATTTGCTACGATTTTATTTATTTTTACAATTTTGATATAAAGCATTTAAATGAAACAAGAAATCGTTTTCTCAAAACGAAGAACCCGAACCTAAAACTAACTATTGTATGATCCAAAATCATTATACAAAATTCGAGGCGTTTTACCAGTGAGTGCATATACTAGTGTCTTGATCCGGAACGGCTTCCATCTGGAGAAAGAAGAAAGAGATGGGGATTCGGATTATACGAGTGTCGGGAGAATTAGGTTTCGGACAATTTCGGATTTTGGTTAAACAAGGTTTGGTGGATCTTAGATTCCGATGTCCGGTGAGTGGATTTTTGGTTGGGATAACTTTTTGGGAGCTTTGGTCGAATCGAGGATTGAAGACTTTAAGTCATAAATAAATGCGGTAGTGGACACAGCATTGCTGTTCGTTTACCGTGCCATTCATGTGACGAACAGCCATGTGATCCATCCAACAATGTTCCTCAAATTGGGCCATTTTGGTTTGGGCTAGCATTTTCATACAATTACTTTTGCACCCCCAGAATAGAGTGAACTGACCAAAGTGCCCTGTCCGCTTCTCCCTCACCTCACTTCACCCTACTAGAAGAAGAGGAACATTGTAGTTAGGAGAAGAATCTTGATTTGGAAAGTTCTTTCCAAAATACATAAAATATGTTTTAGAAAGCTTGTTCTATAAAAATTATTCCAAAAAATACATTTAAAAAGATATTATATATCAAAAATTATGCGTACACGCTTAACCACACGCGCACACACACAAGCACACTCACAAGCACACTCACACACACACGTATGCACACATGCACACACTTAGTTCTCATTTGTCAACTACACAAGTATTGTCACTATCATTTATGCCTTACACAAGTGAATAAAGTCACATCTGGTTATCCCCTTTATTTTCCTTGAGATAAAGAACACAATTATTCTTTCACACTAAACTAGTTTCACTTTCATGACTATTATTCAAACTACCACTTCTCACTATCCAACAAAGATAAGTTATTTAAAAATACCAAAAAAACTCTTAGTGAGAAGATTTATAAATCAAGCTCTCCTTTATGACAAAACTTCACAAAGATGGAGGATTTATAGATAGTGCTAATAATCTAAGACTTTCTACATAGATTTACACTTAAGATCATGTTTTTCATTTAAGAAATACATCATTCATTAGTTATTTTTTCATGAAAGAGATAATTCATTTATAGGCCTTGGAGATATTACCATTGTTAGATGACGTGTTTATCCTCTGATGTCATGTTAGAGTTTTTTGAATGGTTGGTAGTTTTATGCTAACATTTTTAACATGGTTGTTAAATTATTGTGTAGTCTAACTTTCTTTCTGATAAAGTTTGTCTTATAATGACATATTCATTTTCAACATACACGTGTAGAGTCCTTTAACTACAAATTGTATTATTGTGGTAGTATTTACTTCAAAAGATGTAAGTCAACTCTGCTAGTACTAAGCATTTCTAACAAATTCAAAAGAATTCACATACAATATGGTTACGCATCTTGCTTTGAGTTTCTTGTCTCTTTATGTGTTATTTAAGTTTGCTCGAAGCATGTATGTTTGACTAGACAATCTTGTAGGTAGTTTAATGACATATACTTTGATAGATTTAATTTAGTGTTGATCATACACTTAGACGAAATTGTTAGTCCACTAAAACTTAATATTATTTGTTATAATCAAAACATTTAAGATGAATAAGTCTTATCAACAATAGACAAGATGGTTATGGCCATCTGATAGTGCTTTTTTATCCATGTTTAATTGACCTAATTGCATGTTCTAAGTATTATTTTTTTTCTTATTTTTACTTTTCTTTAACAAATTGTGTTTTTTTTAATTTAGCTATTTTAGTGAAAATCATGTTTTTCTTCCATTTTTAGATAGAGATTCTTCTTTTTAGTGGTTTTCTAACCCATGCTTTTGTTAAATTTTCCTTATTCAAAATAACAATGTAGAAAGAAGAAAAGAAAAAAAAATGAAGTTTTTTAGAACGAGAGAGTGCTGTACAGTGAAGGCATTATTGAAAGATTTAGAGACATTTTTGTCAAAAGGCATGATTAGAAGAAAGAAAAAACACAATTAGTGGTAGAGGCTTAGTGTAGTTACTTTACTTTAGTTTTTGGAATGGGGATTTTGTGACTTTGATGACATTGCTTTACTCATTCCTCACAAGTATAAAGAGAGAATTGCATTTTTCTTTAAATTACTTTTGATTTGGATTGAAAAGACAAATTAGTTTTAGAATTTACCTTTGTGGACTTTATGTTTTGAATCATGGGTGCCTTTGTGTATGCTTCTGTACAAACAAAGAGGGAGGAAAGTAAAAACAAGGTTTTTGTGCAGTACCAATTCTTATTCTTTTGGAGTCATTTCTTCTTTGATTAAAACTTCTTAATTCTTCTTCTGTTGTGATTAAAACTACTTAATTCTTCTTCTGTTGTGATTCTTCCATTATTGTAATCAATTACTCTCATTATCGAGTTTGTTTTCTTGATTTTAGTGATATTATTTGATTTCAGTTTCTATTTTACTATTTTTTGAAATTTTAGTTAGGTTATATGCTTTCTTTATTTGGGTTTCTTGATATTGTGTTCATTTTCATTTCTTTTGGGTTATGATTAGTGAATGAATGGTGAATAACAGGAAGAGTAGTAAAACAATTAAGAAATTAGGTTTTATAGTTGATTTTTGTAGTTCCAAGATAATTTGGTGATTCCTGATCTCTTGAGCTCTCGTTCCTTTACTTCTCTGTTTTTTATTTGATCCTGGTTATCTCCTTTCATTTTGATGTTTAGTGATGATCATATATTCTTTTATTAGTTTTAGATTTTTTGTTAGTTTTCCAGTAGTGCACAAATTTTTCCATCAAGTTCTATTTCATTTATTTTACACTAATTGATTTTGCATTTTAGAATTGAATTGTATGGCTGTTTAGGAGTTTTATTCTATGTTAATATAGAGTTCTTAATTTTTAGATTACATCTGATATGATATTGATTTAGTTGATTTTCTTAATTGTCTTTTGTACATTTTAGATTTCATTCTTGTTTTCAATTGGTATTTCAGTTTTGTAAAGTTAAACTTTGATGTTGGAGATAGTTTTGTTATTTTCTTTAATATGCAGTTTCAATTCTATTTAGGATTTAGGTAAAAAAAAATTCCAAATTTATTAGTTCAATTTTAATTTTATAGTTATTAATATCATAACCATCTTATTGAGTGTAATTTGCCAAGGAAATAAAATCTTTAATGAAATTAATGGGTCTGAGTTTCTTTGAATTCGACATAGGTTAAGCCTATATTACATTAAGGAAAACTTAGTTTTGTTTTGAGAACGTGACGCGATTAAAACGTTTACACCATCATTATAATGTCCAAAAATAACAACGGGTTAAGTCGTAGTTATATTTGTAACTTACAACAACAACTTCATTATGATGGTTGAAAAATTATTGTCAAAAGCCTTTTAACTATTTTCAAAAACTCCATATAGACACTAGTAGGTACATATAAATGTCTCATATCGCAGTTAAAAGAATTAAACCTTTTGTTCATTATTTTGACTTATCAAGTATTTTGTTCTATTGTTCACTTGTAATTTGGATTTTCCCTTTATATGTCATTGTGCCACATCTTTGTCATCCACCACCTTTTGTTATGTAATTTTTTACTCAAAGGATGTTTAGGAACTAGGGCGACAACATCTAATTGTTAGCACCAAGAGTTGCTAAAGGATTTGATGAAATCAACCAGTGAATGAAGTCTAAGAAATCAAGAGGATTGCAAAGAGAATCATGTAGATGATTGAAGATTTTGGTCCTAAACTTAGGCTTTGTGGGTTTGTGTATGTTTTTTGCTCTTGATATAAAATCATATGTTGCATGTTTCATAATTCAAAATAAGTTCCAAAGTTAATCTTGGTTGATCAAATTAATCAAAGTTTTCGAATAAAAGTGAAAATTAATAAATTGGTTTTATTCTGGACTTAATAAAGTTTAGTCATAGAGAAATTCAATTGATTGAATAGTTATTATAATCGATTGAAGTTTTAACAAATTTAAAACATCTTGCTTATATAAAGGAGAGACACGTGATTTCAAATATAGAATTCATTCAGTGCAAACCTTGTAAAATCTTTAGAGAGAAAATCGCGCAAAACACTTTGAGAGCTTTTGACAAATCATTTCTTCTCAAGAACACTAATCTTGGAGCATTACTTTGATAGTGAATCTGTGTAACAGTGATCTTATGCAGAACTAAGTGTTTATACTCTGTTCTTGATATCTTTGTAATCTGTCTTGAGAATCACTTTGATTTGGCCTATTCATTGAACTTTCGTGTACTGTTAAGTTGTTGTTACATATTACATAAAGTTTGTGATTGTAACTGGATAGTACAGTAGGTTCTGTACTGGTTGAATTGCTACTAGAGTTCAGTAGGCAGGTTACTGTTGGGAGTATGGTTTGCTTGCAGGGTGTAAGTGTTGTATTGTGTGAGATTGATCTTTGAGATCTTTTTAGTAGAAATTTTGCTAGTTTGCAAAGGACAGGACGTAGCCCTTGAGGAAGGGTGAACTAGGATAAAATCTTGTTTTCTTGATCTTTCTTTCTCTCTTCTTGAACACTTCTTAATTCTGTTCTAGCTTGTGCAATTAATTGTCTTTCGCGTATAACTGATTGTTATTATCTTCTAGTGTTATCTTTGAGTCTTAACTGAAATTGTTTTATACATATCCAATTGTTTGTATTACTTCTTGATTCTACATCTATCAGTTAACTGTGTTTACTGTATATTTGATTGTGTTTTTGGAAAAATTAGTTTTTCTTAAAACATTTGGTATTTCTTAAATCTGGTTTTAATCTCTACTAATTCTTTTATAACTGGAGAAATCATCTGTTTGAATATACTATTTACTCAACTATTTTCTGAGTTTTCTGGAAATGTTTCTGGTTTCAATCTATTGCTTTCGCATCTGATCTGATTGAATTTCTATTATATCTTGTTTCAGTTGATTATTTCTATTCTAAAATCTATTGAACATTTATTGTACATTTCATAATAATTATTTTTCAATAGTTTTGATAAAGAATTTTCATCCAGCTTTGAAAATTGACAACTGTTTGCAAGAATTTTCTAAGTTCAATTCACCCCCTTTTGAAGTCAGCCTGAACTTATTTTACACTAACAAGTTTGATCAGTCTTTTAATAGCTTGATATACATTGTATCATAGGCAACATGGATCCCACATTGGATTGTTTCTTAGGGATACTATTTATTAGCTAGGTATCCATTTGAATACATTAGAAATCAACTATAACTCAATAACTCAACCTTGGGAATATAGGCATTTCATCAAACACTTTGTAAGCAACTTACTTTTTCAAAAGAAATCATGACCAATATTAACCACCATTTGAGAATGATAGAATCTAACACTATTTAAACCATATTAATCATAAAAAAATGTAAAAAAAAAAGTTACCAATGAGAATAATAGAAAATTTAACACTTTAAATCCATGAATAGTTGCACAAGAAAGAAGGAAAAAGAAGTTCTAGATAGTTACACGAGAAAAAGAAGAAGTTTCATATGATTGTGCGATAAGAATAAAAAGTTTTGAAGGATAAAATGAGGATAAGTTATTCTAAAAAAAAGTTATTCTAAGTGAAGGTGAATAAATTTATTTTACTAACTCAAACCTTCACTTTTATTGTGACTCTAACCCATTTTATGTGGAGACTAGAGATTTTTTTTAGGTTGGGATTGTTGAATGCATCATATGTAAAACTAACAACTGTAACTAGATGATTAAGTTTAAAATGCCTAAAGTAAACTATTGAAGTAAATCATCGAGATCAATGTTATGTTTTGTGCTTTCAACATTTGTCAATTATTTAAATTAATTATCCATGGTCATAAATAAATATCTTATAAAATTGAGATAAACCAAATTAGGATATTAAATTAACCAATTTAAAGTGTATTGCATAAAAGTAAGGAGATCTTGTCTCTAACAACTAATAAAATTACATAAAAAGTGATAATAGTAACTTTATCAAACACATAGTTCCATCATGACTTTTTACATCACACATGGCCTCTGAGTGTAGGTGACTCCCTAATTCCTTACTCCACAGGCAGAGTATAAAGTCGAGTGAGTCTCGTCATATATTGGAGTTCCCTTTAGTAATATGACTCAAATCAAATATTTCCTGAAATAGTTAAATTATTCGTACTTTGATGGTAGTTTAAAAACAAACACACATAACAAATATCTACTTATTAGAGCCTGATGTTCCACTTATGAGGCATCATCATCCCAATACTAACATCCTTACGTGGAGATGGTGGTTTCTGGAAACAATATAGGTTGAGTTCAAAAGAGAGGGTGAATTGAACTTTTAAAATTTCCACAAACACAAAAACTAAGAATGAATAATCTTAAATCAAATCAACATGTCTTCTATAGTCATATACTACTCAATCTTTTTAAACAATGTATAAATAATACTCAATGACCACAATATTTAAACGCTACCACCAAATTTGTGGTACAACTAGTCTAAGAACCTTTATACTTAAAACAAATTCATCTATAATAAAATATAAACTAGTAAGATAGTAAGACATCACTCGACTTGAGCATTTTAGATTACAATTTATAATGAATATTAGCTAGTAATGTATACCAACAAAAGGAATTGATAACTGTTAATAACTGGTTAATTAAGCATAGATTTGTTAGGATTTTTAGCATTTATTCTGTTTTAATTATAGGATTTTTAGGGATTTTGTTTAGTTAGGGATTTTACTGTTTATTTTTCTGTTTAATGTGTTTTCGATTATGGAAAGAGAATACAGTTGAGATTTAGGTGAGATTCGAAGAAAGAAAGAATGAGGAACGCTGAAATTAAGGAAAGGAGCAGAAAAACAGATTTTAAGTGACTTTTTGCTTACGCTAAAGGAGGAGCTTAAGCTAAAACTCACTTAAATCAGAAAAGAAGTTCTGAATGAAGGCGTCAACGCCATTGAAGTGTGAAGTGCGAAATAACAACCACTTTGTAACAAACAGCAGGGATCTTTTATAAAAGGAAGGCTAGAATGAACAAAGACATCATCATCTTTTGGAAGATCTTTGGAAGCACTTTGCAATCAAGAATTTTCCTTTTTCCTTTTCCATTGTATTTTCATGGCTACCATGGGTAGCTAATTTCTTTTCTTCTTGGGATTGAATGTAAAGTCTCACTTTCATATGCACTCTTAATATTAATTTTATGTCATTCAATTTAATTACTCTCGTTAACGTTTTGTTTAGCTTTGTATATCTCAGATTTCTTATTTTGACTGGAAAACATTATTTGAAACTGGAAATAAACGTTAACTCATTACAGGTATACGTTCAGGAATGAAGTGTAACGTAATGACTGTTCATTACAAATGCTCTTAATGCTGATTAATTTAATCTAGTAACTAAGAATAGAGCTAGATACTTTAATCTATGAATTTCAATATTAGAGGAATCAAGTTGAAAAGGTTTTTATTTGCACAGAAGGGTAATTTAATAAAATGACATAATTATTTAATTATGAGTGTATGGGAAGGAGAGTCAGTTACAATTCAGTCCCAAGGCTTTTATTATTATTAATTTAATCTCTTTTAACTACTTTCTGTTACTTTTATTTAAATTGTTACATAAACTCATTATTGTTAATTGCTTTTATTCACCATCTATTGATATATATTCGGTTTTCAATTAAATCTCGTTCCCTATGGAAACGATACTCATCTTATTTATTATACTACTTAAGGACTCAGTACACTTGCTGATAATCCGTTAACAAGTTTTTGGCGCCGTTGCCGGGAAACGGTGAAGAATTGGAAATTGGATTTTGTATCAATTGCATTGTGAATTACTGATTTTTCTTGTGATTGTAATCTCTTGTTAGACAGCGGTTGATGCGACTAAGAAATCAAAAGAAAGAAGAACAGTTGTTATTTGATCCAGATATCAATAAGACGTTGAGACAGCTTTGGCAAAGGAGAAAGCGCGAGCATAAAAATCAGTCAAGGGACAAAACTGGTGGCGAAATCATGGCAGAAGAGGCCAATGGCCATGTCAATCCGGCTGATCCACCACCAAGAAGAGTGTTGGGTGACTATGCTTTGCAGCAAGGGCCCAGACATTTTTCCAGTATAGTTGTTGCTAACACAGCTAGAGTGATTGAAATAAAGCCAGCACACCTGACACTGGTTAGTGCTAATCAATTCACTAGAATGGAGCATGAGGATCCATATACTCATTTGTCAACATTCTACGAATTGACAACCACCATAGGATTTGAAGATCAGGATAAGGATACTGCTTATATGAGGTTGTTTCCTTTCTCATTAACTGGAAAGGCAAAAGAGTGGCTGAAATCACATCCAACTCAGAGTCTGACGCGCTGGAGTGATGTGGAGGAAAAGTTTTTACAGAGATTTTTCCCTCCATCCCGTTTCATAAAGGCTAGATCAGAAATCTCAAATTTCAGACAAGGATCAAATGAAGCTTTGTGTGCATCATAGGAGAGATTCAAGGTGCTGCTGAGAATATGTCCTAATCATGGATTTGAAGATATTGCACAGTTAAACATTTTCCACAATGGACTGAGGCCAGATATAAAAATGATCCTTGACGCAGCAGCAAGAGGAACTATGATGGCAGTTGATGTGGAACGTGCCACCCGAATTATTGATGCTTTAGCCTCAACTGATTATCAAGCACAGTATGCTCGGCAGAGTGTGCAGAAGAAGGGAGTTTTTGAATTGAATAACACTGATGCAATTCTAGCACATAACAAAATCATGACTCAGCAAATGGAAGCTTTGACTCAGCACATGGCAAAAATGTCACAGCAGTTGCAGGCAGTTCAAGCCTCGCAAACTGTTAATTATCAAACTCCAGTATTGAGGTGTGATTTTTGTGGAGGAAACCATGTAAATGGGAATTGCTCACAACAGACTGCAGTTGGAACAACAACTGAAGAAGTACAGTACATGGCAAACTCTGGTAGGTAAAATGTTCAGCAGGGGAATTTTTCAAACAATGCCCCTCAAGGATGGAGAAATCCCCTAAATCAACCATGGGGATTGTCAACACCCAATTTCGTCCGGATAAATGAAATTTATTTTAAAAAAAATGAAAAAAATATTTTTAATTAATTTTCGAAGAAAATTCAAAAAAAAGTTATTTAATCAAATTTGAATTTTGTTATTAGGAAAAATATAAAAAATAATTTTTATCGTTATTCTTTTATTTTTAGTTTCTTAAATAAAAAAAAATGTTTTTATCAACTAAAAAAAAATCAATCAAAAAATTCAGCTTTAAATTTATTGTTTGTTTAGATGTATTATTTTTCTCTTATTTTCAAAACTAAATAATAATAATAATTTACATTGTCTTTTATTCCATTTTAAAAAAGAAAAAAAATCAAAAGACTATATTTTACATGTTAATCTCTTTCTTTATTTAAAAAATAAATAAATAAAAAAAATATAAATATGTAGCTTTTGTTTATTTTATCATTTTATAAAAAGATTAAAATAAAAGAGAAGAAAGATAAAATAAAAGAAAAAAAAAAAAACAATTCACTCTCTCACTTCTTTATAACTTCCCGTAGGCCCCACTCACTTCTCCACTTTGCCAATCACTCCCTCACAAAAAAGACAAAAAAGATTACCCTTGCCACTCTCATTCCGTTGAGCGTACACACACAATCAATTTCACATTCCCTCATTTTTCTATAATACACTAACTTTTCCACCCATCTCTGTACGCTACCCCCTACCCTTCACTGACCTTGCAGCACTGCTCCACTACCTCTAAAGGTAGCTATTTTTGTCCCCAACTTGCTCCTCTCCTACTTATAACCAAACCAGTGGGTCAGGGAGCCGGAGCCTAGTCACATATTATCCTTTTCACTCACATATACTCTGGATCTCATTTAATTTTCAGGAGGCGGCGACACTGTTCATCCCATTTTTTTTTCACTCACGCTCATCACTCATTTTCACTCTCAAATAAAAAATTTACTCTTTAAATACAAAAGATAGATGCTCAATAATTTTTTCTCAGTTTTTGTTACCGATCATTAGAGCTTCCTCACTCTCCTTTGAGGAGAAACATTTCACATATATTCTCTCTCCTCACAATGATCCTTCACACACTCACGGTGCAACTCACCCACACCTTTACATGGTCTTCACCTCGTGCCGCCGTCTTCTTTTCTGTTGTATGCCACCGGCATTGACGGCGCCACCTCCATTGCAGCACCTAAAACCCTGGAAACCCTTCAGCGCCGCCCTCTCCACCGCCACGAGCCAAGCAACCATGAATGCCGCCACTACCACTCGTAAGTTGCCACACCACAATAGCCTCTGGTTCGTTGTGCCTCTCACCACAAATGAACCAGTGTCCTCCTGGCCAACCTTCGCCGCACTGCCACCGTTGGGGAGAGCGGCATTCTGCTTGTCATAGCAGCAGCACTCACTGCCGATGACGCCTTCATCACTCCCGAGTCGTGCTGTCGTGGTTGCACCACCATGTTCCATGGTTCCTGCCCAAACCTAATTTAGGTTTAAAGTTCTAAAGCAATTGCCAAAGAAAGGAGTTTGTGACGTTGGGCCTGGGCCCAATAGAATCACTATCCACACCCCAGGTTTCATAACTGCATTCCTTTTGTTTTGGACCTACCTGATTACTTTTAACACCTCTCCCTTCTTATTAACACCACAGTTTTCAAACTTTGCCTCTCCATTGTTTGCACCA
>Ga0209489_103010_pt1 | contig 33452 bp, 24 predicted proteins | sample SiratrowhiteBW_FD_187527 | JGI IMG/M metagenome (GOLD analysis project Ga0209489, IMG submission 187527) | Root nodule microbial communities of legume samples collected from California, USA - Siratro white BW (SPAdes) (version 2) | ecosystem: Host-associated > Plants > Roots > Nodule | place...
CACTATTTTTTCAATTTTCATGTTTATAAACTCGTTATTTTTGCTCATACATGTTCCTAATAGGTGCAGAAAACGAAATTACACAATATTACACAACAAAACACATTAAAACAGCAAACACGATCTCGCCGGAGTACATTTTCCGGCGAGATTCCGGCGACTTTAACGGCCGGTCCAGAGGTCGGAAAAGGTTCCTTAGGTTGTCCTCATCATGATGCAAGTTAATACAAGCAAAGATATGTAGTGAAACGGTGTTAAACAGGAAAATAAAGTATCACCGGTGCAACTTCATGGAAGAATATGACCGGCGAGAATGCTGAATATGATTTGCAGTGTGCACGGGTAGAGAAACTTGTAAATTATGCGGCAATGAGATGAGGAAGAAGAGATCTACCTCTTGACGCCTAGAGGAGGTTGAATGAGGGTGGTCCGGGGCAACTCCGACAAGGCACTCAAATTTTCCGGCGAGCTTCGAAGCTTGAAGCTTACTTTTCTTCCACTATTAAGCTTTGTGATGAATATTCCAATCTCCTCTTAGTCTATCACTCACAGATTCTCTCCACTTTCAATTTTTCATTCCCTCTCCCCTCCGAAAAACTCTCAATTCAATTCCCCACTTCCTCTTCTTCTTCTTTCTTTTTTCCCTCTCCCTCATGTTAATACCCCTTCTGTTTTCTTTTCACGTGCCCATTCCGAATCTGTTATCACTCCTCCACATGCCAATTCCAATTCTGTTATTTTTTTACCCTCCACGTGCCAATTCCAATTCACTTTCTTTTCTTTTTCTCCCATGTGCCAAATACAGTAACAAAAACTCTCCACTCTTAGCTTGCCACGTGGTAAGCATTTTTTATCCTATTTTTAATTCTTTAATAAGTTTTTTTTTTAAAATACACTTAATCCTTGATTATTTTAAATACTCTTTAATTTTCCTTCTTTTTTCTTTAACGATAAAAAACAATTTTATTTTAATTAAAGCACCCACAAAATTAAAAGGTATATTTTTACCCGGACAAAATCGGGTATTGACATTAACTAAATTGAAGCACCTCACACTTGTCCGTCAAATGTAATGTCAGAAGATCACGTGAACTTGGATTCACACCAAATTGCACCAATCGTGGTGAATTCCGTAAGGACAAATCCCTCAATCCCAGTGAAAAGTTTGATTGCAGAAATCAAAAACCGGTATGGTTATAGTGTCACATACAGAAAAGCCTGGATTGCAAAGCAAAAGGCTCTTGCCATGGAGTTCGGTGACTGGGAAGACTCATATAATTATCTTCCAGATGGATGCAAGATTTACAAGAAAGTCTTCCGAGAACAATTGTAGAATATATCACTCAACCGGTACTTGTTGACGGTGTCGAAGACAACTTCTGCCACATCTTAAAATGTGTCTTGTGGGCTTTCAAACCTTGTATTGACGGGTTTAATTATTGCAAGCCTATTGTCCAAGTTGATGGAACCTTTTTAACTGGAAAATATCATGGCACTTTGTTAACTACAATTAGTCAAGATGGGAACCGCAACATATTTCCATTGGCTTTCACAATTGTTGAAGGAGAAAAAAGAAGGTCATGATATGGTTCTTTGAGTTATTGCGTGCATATGTCACACTCCAACCAAATGTCTGTCTCATTACTAACAGAGGCTCAGCCATACTATCAGCATTACAATCTCCAAATGTTGGTTGGGAAGCACATGGGTTGCAATCAGTGTTTTGCATCCGGCACATTGCATCAAACTTCAATAAGAAGTTTAAAAATGCGGAGCTTAAAAGACAACTAATTAACATGGGTAAGTATATTCCTTAACTTTCTTTTTATACATATATTATCTAAGTTTATTGATTTTTCTAATTTAAGTATCCAAGTATGTGTCAGGTTATGAAATGAAACAACACAAATTTCAAGCCAAGTTATCTGCATTGCGAGCAGAATTTCGTCAGGCAGCTTCGTGGATAGATCGCATACCACTAGAAAAGTGGACTCAGGCCTACGCCGGTGTTAAAATATATGGTCATATGACAACTAATCTGGCTGAATGCATGATTCTATCTTGAAGGAAGTGTGATCCTTTCCAATTTGGGCTCTTGTTAAGACAACCTTTCAAAGAACGAATTCATGGTTTGTTGAGCGAGGTACCAAGGTAGCATCTATGATAGCAGGTGGTCATCAATTTCCTGAAGATATTGTTGCTTCATTAAGGAAAAATAAAAAAACAATCCGCCATGTGTCATGTCCATAAATTTAATTAGGAAAATACAGAATTTGATGTTCAAGAGGTCGTCTCTCTCCATCTTCGACGCCGGCCTATGTCCTTTAAAGTCAAATTGATTGTGATTGTAGAGAGTTTCAAGCTCTCCGATTACCTTGTCCTCATGTCATTGCAGTTTGTTCCTATTGTCACTTCAACTTATTAATGTTTGTTGATCCGGTTTACACTCTCTAGAATATTTACAAGGCTTATCAGATGCCATTTCATCCAGTGCAGAATGAGGAATATTGGTCTACTTATAATGGACCAAATTTCAATCCAGATCCTCATATGAGAACTAAAATATTTGGAAGACCAACTACTGCACGTATCCATAATGAAATGGATGAATTAGTCAACAAACCAAAAAAATGTTCTTATTGTAGGAATGAAGGACACAATAGGAACAATTGTCCATATCGACAATAAATTATTTTCATGTTTATTCTACAATTTAATAATATGTTTTTTATTATGTGCCTTTTACCTCTTTACTTCAGTGCCTGTGTAATGAAATTATATTCAATTTGTTTGGTTCTTATGTTTACACAAAAATTTTACTCTCACTATCTAAAACTTTTTATTATTATAATTACTCTTTCTATCATCAAAATTACGTATTTTATATTGTTAAAATTTCAGAATTTTTCAATAAATAAAAGTATTGTGTTTATCAATGTAGGCTTGCGTTTATACAAATAAAAGAATCACTTCTAATTCAAAAATTATTTTATTTTTCGAAGTTACAAACAAGTCGTGCCATGAAACCACAATTTTTGTGGAATAAAAAATGAAAAAGTCGTGCCAACGTGGTACGACTTTGATAGAATAAAAAACAAAAAAGTCGTTCCATGTTGGCACGATTTTGGTGGAATAAAAACTGAAAAAGTCGTGTCACATTGGTATGATTTTAATAAAGTAAAAAACAAAAAAGGCGTGTGACGTTGACATGACTTTGGTTAATGAAAAAGCAAAAAAGTCGTGCCTCATTGGCACGACTTTAATTAACGTTGTTAATCCCATGTAGAGTCGTCAGTTTGTGGCATGACTTTTGCTACGAATTCAAAGTCGTCCCTTCATTCGACGACTTCTTTATTTGAAGTTGCCTACACGCCGTATGACTTACCCAATTATTTAAATAAATTTTTTTCTGCACTACTTTGGTAATTCAGGAAAAAAATTACCCCTGTATCGTGAATGAGCCACAAATTTATGTGGTAGTGATATCTCAACATTCTGGTCAATAATGAACACGAGAATTATGAATGAAAATGTAATTATAAATATTTTGGTAGAGTACTTCAAAAGGGTGCTAAAGTAAATAATGTGGGAGAATGGATTGATGGTAGGTGAAAATGAGTATTAAGATGGAAGAGGGGGTGGTTTGAGTGAGAAATTCTAATTGTAAACGATTTTTTACAATTGTTACAAAATATAATTCAATTTTGAGGATAGATATAGAGGATACATGGGTTAGGAATGAGAAAAGTAATACAATATACCCGGTTAGATCAGTCTATAGGAAGATAAGACAAGTTCAAAATGAAGATGCTAAGCAACTATTTGAGAAATTTTGAAAAATAAAAGCATTACCTACGTCTTAATTTTGTGCTTGTAGAGCTATCCTAGATAAGTTACTCACATATGAAAAGTTGTTCAAAAGAGGAGTAATTTCTTCTACAAATAACTATGCTTTTTGCCATACAAGTAGAAACAATTCATCATATGCTAATAACATGTAAGGAGGCAAGCAACGTATGATACAAGTGTGGACTAGTGGACAGGTATACACAATGCACATTTAGGCACTGTTAAGGAACATTTTTAGAGTTTCGAGCTTAGGGAGATAGGAAATAAACAACACATATTGTGAAAAGTAGTTTGGATAGGAGTTGTGTGGAATTTATGGAAGTTCAGGAACAATGTAATTTTAAGAGATAAAACATTTGAAGTTGATGAGGTTTTCACACTAGTACAAGTCAAGACTTGGAACTGGATTCTTAAGAGGAATGCCAAAGCTAAATTCATGTTTTCTGATTGGTGCTTCAATCAAACATTATGCTTGAAATCAATAATATGATTTGGTTGATATAAGTTTTTTTCATAGGATATGGATACAAGGCTTCTAGAAAGAAACTAATATCAATTCTACAATTTTGTCTTTATGACAAGATCAAATTATTAGAAGGAAAGAAATATTAATTATTTGATTTGTCCTTATGACAAAGATTAAATTATCATCAATTATGTTTATATTGTGTTTTATGATGACAATATCAGGTTGTAATACTTTTATTTATTTTCTTCTTTTAGCTATACCTAGCTCTTTGTTTTTTATCAATACATAGAAAAACAAAGAGAATATTTTCATTCTCATATCTCATATCCTTTGTTTATCTCTTTATTTTTATAATATGGTATCAGAGCTCTAGGTTGCTACATTTATCATGGCCAAAACTATTGATCCCTCACAAGATTTTAATTCACCTTATCATGTAAGTTATCAGCAACATATGATTTGTTATCTCGGTACACAACAAGAGAGACAAATTTTTGGTGATTAGTCAAAGACAATGATTGATACTAACAAAAGTAGTTATGGAAGACGATATACTTCTAAAGTCTGGAGTTATTGTGGAAAGACAGGACATGTGATTGATACATGTTAAAGAAAACATGGTTTTCCACCTCAGTTCAAGTTTAAAAATTATAAAACAGATTGTAATAATAACCAACAAAATCATGGAGGTTCGAGGTCAGAGGTACATTCTTAGCAAATTGGTTTTACTCCTGAGCAGTATCAGACATTGTTAACCCTTCTACAACAGTTTAAATCTGGTGACAATGCCTCTAATCAAATCTTTGTCATTCCTTCCAATACAACAACACACACTAGTAATAAATTTCTTTCTTCCTTTAGTTCTTGGATTCTTGATAGTGGTGCTACTGATCATATTTGTTCATCCTTGACTCATTTCACTTCATATCATCAAATTAATCCTATCTCTGTCAATGACCAAATGGAAATCAAGTCATTACAAATTATTCTGGAAGTGTTTTTATCAATCAAGATCATGTCCTAGATAATGTTTTGTATATTCTTAACTTCACTTTTAATCTTCTTTCAGTACCAAAGTTAACTGATAATTTGTCTTGTGTGATTATTTTTTATTCTAATGGTTGTAATATTAAGGACAAAAACTCATTGAAAGTGATTGGATCAGCTGAGATGCAAGATAGACTTTATATACTCAGGGTCCCTTCTTATCAGAACCTTCAAATCAAACCTCTCAAATCTCCACATATCACCAATGTTGTCAATTTACTGCTAGTCATCTTGAAGCCCTTTGGCATTTTCGGTTAGGTCATGTTTCAAACAAATCTTTAGATGTTATCAAAAGTAATTTTCCTTTTGTTAAATATAACAAATCTTTTATTTGTGATATTTGTTATTTTGCAAAGCAAAAAAGACTTCCCTTTTCTCTTAGTGTATCTAAATCTAAAAAATGTTTTGATTTGATTCATGTTGATGTGTGGGGACCATACTCATTATCATCAATTCATGGTCAAAAATATTTCTTGACCATAGTTGATGATTATTCAAGGTACACATGGGTTTTTCCTTTAAAACAAAAATCCGAAGTTGTTAAGATTTTGGAAAATTTTGTTGTTTTTATTCAAACACAGTTTGAGACACCAATAAAAGTCATAAGAAGTGATATGAGACTGAATTTTTCATGACTAATTTTTTTATCAACAAAGGAATAATACATCAAACTTCATGCGTTAATACTCCACAACAAAATAGTATAGTTGAAAGGAAACAAGATCATTTATTAAATGTAGCAAGAGTTTTTATGATACAATCTCATTTACCCAAAATTTATTGGTCATATTCTATAATACATGTTACGCATATTATAAACATGCTTTCCACACCTATTTTAAATGATTTTTCTCCTCATAATGCTTTACAAAACTCCACCAAATTTTAATCAATTAAAGGTGTTTGGATCTTTATGCTATGCTATCACTTTGTTAACAAATAGAAGTAAATTTGATCCAAGGGCATCAAAATGTGTTTTTATTGCTTTTAAAAGGGGGACAAAATGATATATTTTGTTTAATATTCAATCAAGAGAATTTTTTGTGTCTAGGGATGTTGTCTTTTATGAACATGTTTTTTCATATCAAAGGGTTGAAGATACTAGTAATGAAACTGATAGTCCAAACATTCATGACCAAAATGTTTTTACAGAAGATCAACCTATTTTGAGTCAGCCGTCACGAGTCAGTTTTGCACCCCGTGATAATATTGAAAATAATTTTAATAATGACCATGAATCAGACATTCATATCCCCGAAGAAATTTGTTCCCATAGAGACCAAAATCTCAATAAAAATCATGAAACAACACAGTCAATTCGAATGAGTACCAAAACAGAAAGACCACCTGAGTATCTAAAGGATTATCATTGTAATCTCAATGTTTCCAATACATCTTCTAGATCCTTTGAATTCTGTTTTGTCTTATAATAAATTATCATCTTATTATAAATCTTTTGTTATGAGCCAAACACTTATTCTGAAGCTGTGAAATATGACTGTTGGAGAAAGGCTATACAGTGTGAGATATATACTTTGGAGTCAAATCCAACATGGGAGAATGCTCTTCTTCCCAAGAAAAAAACTTCCATAGGTTGCAAATAGGTATTCAAAATAAAGTATAATGCTAATGGAATTGTTGAAAGATATAAAGCAAGATTAGTGACGAAGGGGTACACACAAATAGAGGGCATTGACTACCTTAAAACTTTTTTCTCCAGTAGCAAAGATGACCACTATAAGGTTGCTTCTTTCTATAACTTCTGTATATAACTGGGAATTGAAACAATTAGACATAAATAATGCCTTCTTACATGGAGAGTCGAAAGAACATGTATACACGGTTACTCCTCCTATATTGATTTCTATTCAACCAGGACATGTTTGTAAATTAAAAAAGGCTTTATATGGCCTTAAGCAAGCTAGTAGGGAGTGATTTGCTAAATTGCCATCTTTTTTTATTTCTGCGGGATATACTCAATCTATGAATGATTATTCTTTATTTATTAATTCTTCTGAAGGATCTTTTACAACATTATTGGTGTATGTGGATGATATAATTTTGGCAGGAAATGATAAAGAAGAGATTGAGTGAGTCAAAGAAGCTTTGAATAAGACATTCAAGATCAAAGATCTTGGTGATTTAAGATATTTTCTTGGTTTTAAAGTAGCAAGAAGTAAGAAAGGGATAATGATGAAACAAAGAAAATATACACTGGCATTGTTAACAGATGCAGGTCTTTTAGCGTGCAAACCTGCAATCACTCTTATGGATAATCTTTTTAAATTGTCTTCTACTGGAAGTGTGTCTTTCACTGATGTTCATGCCTATAAAAGGTTGATTGGAAGGCTTATGTATCTCACTAATACCCAACCTCACATAACATTTTCTGTTCACTAACTTTCCCAGTTTCTTGATAAGCCTACAATTGCTCACTATAATGCAGCAATTAGAATTCTCAAGTATATTAAAGGAGCTCCAAGTCTTAGCTTATTTTTCTCTTCTAGCAGTTCTGCCCATCTAAAAGCCTTTTGTGATAGTGATTGGAGCACGTATAGTGATTCAAGACAATTAGTGACTGATTTTAATGTGACAATGACTTAACAAGATAAATTACAGCAAATCTAGTGTTTCATGAGCGTACCAAACATATAGAAATAAACTGTCACATTGTTAGAGAAAAATTGAAGAAGGGTCTCATCCATCTGCTTTCCGTTTCCACCACAGAGCAACTAGTAGACATTTATACCAAAGCCTTAGGTCCTTAGTCGTTCAATAATATTTGTTCCAAGCTGGGTCTCATCAATATTTGCTCCCCAGCTTGCGGGGGAGAGTTTCAGAGGATATGGATACAAGGCTCCTAGAAGGAAACTAATATCAATTCTGTGATTTTGTCTTTATGACAACATCAAATTATTAGAAGGAAAGAAATATTAATTATTTGATTTTGTATTTATAACAAAGATAAAATTATCATCAATTCTGTTTATTTTGTATTTTATGATGATAGTATCAGGTTGTAATATTTTTATTTATTTTCTTCTTTTAGCTATACCTAGAATAAATACATTATTTGTATATATTCAGCTCTTTGTTTTTTATCAAGACATAGAAAAACAGAGAGAATATTTTCATTCTCATATCTCATATCTCATGTTCAATTTTGTTCATCTATTTATTTTCATATTAGCTTTTTAATTATTTACTAGAAGTTGATATTGCTAATCTATTGGAATTTACATAACTTGTACCAGTTTTAAGATCTACGAACTAGCATCACAGGGCATTTATGCTACACAAATGCAAATTGTTAGAGTGTTTTAATCAAGGTACTAGAACTATAGTTTCTCCTTGAGCCAGGTTAATGTAAGCCAGCATGGGTAGAGATGCATTATTTAGTTTCACTAGTCGAAAAAACACATTCTACAGCATGATATCATCGTGGTTAAGAGAGAACCGCAATTAAAAACAACGCGATGATATTTTTGAAATTAAGTGCAACCATACCATCGCAGTTGTCCACAACAACCGCAATTGTATTAACATTGCAGGACATACCACTGCGGTTGGAGCGAGAACCGCGATGGTAAGGCACACAAATATTTAAAATTGAAAAATTGCAGGGAGATATCATTGCAGTTGTTTAAACAACCACACTAATATCTGCAAAATAATTTATAAATTATTTTGCAGGGAGATACAAGGGTGATTGTTTAAACAACCACGATGGTATGTGGGATACGAGCGCGATTCCCACTAACAACTGCGCTCGTATCCCCTGTTTTAGGGAGCCCACTCAATTTTGTGTGTTTACGCTTTCGTCTTCCTCCCTCGCTCGCACAGTGCTTCCTTCAACCCTACCACCACTTAGGTATCTTTCTCTTTCTCTTCTGCTTCCGCTGCCACCCCAACCACCACTAAGAAGGCCATTGTCTTCTGCTTTCACAGCCTCATACGACCACTTCTTCTCCCTCCTTTCAACGCCACCATCTTAGCTGCTTCCTATATCCTCTTCCTCCATCGCAACTCCCACTTTCCAGACTCTTCCACTGCCGTTATCAACTCAACCTCCGGCCACTGCCTCTCCTACAGCGAACTCATCCACCGCGCTGAGAACCTAGCCGCCAACATCGCCATAATTTTCAAACTATCAAAATCTCACACCGCGCTCGTTCTCTCCCCAAACATCATCCAAGTCCCGATCCTTTGCTTCACGCTCCTCTCCCTAGGCGTGGTCGTCTCCCCGGCGAACCCTCTCTCCACATCTTTCGAGCTCAAGCCCCTCTTCCACCTCATTAAACCTGCAATCGTCTTCGCAGTGACTTCAATTGTGGAAAAAACATGTGACTTTCATGTCTGTACGGTCCTCCTAGACTCACCCGAGTTCGACTCCCTCACTTGGACTAAGATTCAGCCTCCGAGTCCAACCGCCTCCCCGCTGGTGACTCAGTCCAACGTGGCAGCGATTCTGTAGTCTTCCGGCACGACGAGAAAGGTGAAGGGCGTTATGCGGTGGTATGTTATACTTTCCATCGCGGTTATACAACTGCGGTGGTATCTTCAATACTTTTTATCGCGGTTGGATCAATCGCAGTTCCGGAACCGCGCTTGTAAGTCTTGTATAACTGTGATTAAATGTGTTTTTTCTACTAGTGTTTTGTGTACAATTATACTTGTTTATTTTAATATTACTCAAGTCATTTTGTAGGAAATTCTCATTTTAAGGGTTGTTTGTAGGGATCAGGGATTTTTCTCTTTGTAATTTAGGTTCTAGGTCTTTTGTAATAGGATTGAAACACCCGTCTGTGCTTCCCATTTATTTATTTCTTATTGCTTGTAGGAACAACTAACTACAGAAAGAGGGGTTGAATGGGGGGCCTGAACTCAATTTTCTATAAACAAAAACCATCGAACAAGATCGTCCAAGACAAGAGTATATAAGCACATATAAAATAGTTTTATATATTGATTCACCCTAATCTCTTGGGCTATGTTGAGTTCTCCTTTGAACAAAGAATTCAAGAGGTTCCACTATTTAGAAAAATATTACAACAAGTACACAAACCTCTCCAAGTTATCTGAGTACACAAAACTCTATAGGTTATAATGAGTACACAAGCCTCACCAAGTTATCACGAATACACAAACTTCTCCAAGTTATACCAATCCAATCTCAGGGAGAGATTAAGACCACTAAAAATTGAAAGAAACACTCTCAAAAGAGAGAATAATAAAAGCTCACAAGGGTTTACTTCACAATGGTTTCGTAAACCCAAAAACCTAAATGTTCTCAGTAGCAAATTAACAATAGAGACTCAAATATTTAGTAAATTCTTCAATGTACTATATGATGTATTTCTCTTTTTTTGCTTCTTATTTCCTTTCAACTTGAGATTATTCCTCTATATATAGCAATATAACATTGTTGAAACTAGCGTTGGATACTTGAAAGGGAAATCTTAACCATCTAATGTTGAAACTAGCCGTTGAAAGAACAACTTCTATTTTTTTTTTTTTTTCATTAAAATTGAATATCTCTATATAGAAACAATTTAAACAAGATAAGATATTTGTGATTTGAAACAAATAATGACGTTTAAATATTCCATAATAATTTAAATAATTTTCATCATGAACAAATTTAAACGTTAAAGCACAACATGCTATAAAATCTAATTTTGTTATTTCTGTGAAAGACACTTTAATTTGTTTTTTCATATTTAGAAACAAATCAAATTAAAATTGTGTGTAACAAAATCATTTTTAATTATTTCTGTATTTAGCTATAGCAACATAACAGTCCAATCTTAATTTCTAAATGTTTGTGCAAATACATGTAGGTAAATAAAATACGCTAAATGAAATTAATTTTATTTTACGCTAAAACCACGGACTAAAGTGCAGAGAATGATTTGATATCAAAATAAAATTGAAAGCAAATTTTAAAACAGATTCAAAACATTTACTATTCTTATATTTATTTATTTTTAACTTTCTCTTCTTTTAATTTTAAACAAAATTAATATAATAAAATAATAGTAAATAAACACTTATTTGGGTTTTTAGTTCATCTAAACATACTCATCATACTTAGAGTTTTGTAAATATTACTGTAACAAGCATTTAAGATCATTAAATACAAACGCATACTTCGAGTATTATCATCATCAAAATTTGATTAGATGATTAGAACATATAAAGGGACTTTAGACCGACTAATGATTCAACATTGCTGATAAAAAAAAGTAAGTCTACCTATGGTCTATGTGTTCTTACGTAGGTTTTTGTAACCTTATATTTGTTAAGTATTGTGATGTAGTTGTAATCAAGTATCATATTAGATATATAATAAAATATACTAGAGTTTTTAGACCTTATCTTTAAGTGATTGTTAAATAGTATGTTGATACTAACTTGTTTATAAGGCATGTGAGTTGTATTACGAGAAAATCATATATAAGTAGGTCGTACACATTCCTTCAAGCTTAGAATTTGAGTAGAAAGTGGTTTGTATAAGTGGATGATTTTTTCTAAATTGATGCTATTGACAAGCATTAGGAACCTTTGAAAAGATTTTGAGTGATTGGGATATAATTCTTAACTATATTTATATGGTATTAAGGTGTTGATAGTTGCATTTTTTTTATAAAGCTCACAAAATAATGACCTAGTTTGTTATCATATATAAGTAATCAATTGTGTCAGAACATTGAATGGTCTTTTAATACGGAGTTTTTTGTTATCCAAAAATGACATTTGCTAACAATTTGTTTCTTGAGATGGTTTTGAATTGTCACGTCCTTTGAAAAATAAGTGAAAAATGTGCAATGTTTGGGTGTTTTAAGTGAATTTTTTCATTCGTATTGCCTTCATTATTGCATACGAAAAGGTAATTTCCCCTTGGCTATTCCTTATCATTGTTACACTTGAATTTTATTTAAATGACTGCTTGTTGCTTTAAAAGATTTCAAGTTTCTCTATTTGATATGAATTCTTGGGGTATTTAGAATCTAGACCAGCTTAAAAAAAGAGATGAAGATGGTATTTCTTTGAGAGAGAACTCAAAGTGGATTAAAGGAAGACACCATGGAAGCCATGCTTGTGGGAAAGAGAGAAATCAATGGATTTACAAGTATAAAAACATGAAACTAAAGGATTTGAAATGTAAAAATGAAATGAGGAAGAAGATGATTGAACACACCACCTTCAAGATTAGAAATCTTCAAGGATGAGTGAAGGAGGATCCGCCACTTTAGAAAACTTCTCAAGATAAGAATCAAAGAAAATAGTAGAGACACAACTCAAGAACTCTCACAATTTTTCAAAGAAATTCTCATTCGTTCAACTTGCTGTATTTTACAATGGAGAGAACTTCTATTTATAACCATGGAATTTGGCCAAGCAAGTAGTCTCAAAAGACAAAAAGAGTTAACTACACTAATGATGCAATTCTAGCTTCAATTGCATGCTTCATTATGCTTCTTCGAGGTTTGATGTTTTGAACGAAAATTGGAGTAGATGTGGCAGAAGAATTGTTGTTGTGGTTGAAAGTGAGGTTAGACCAACACTTAGGAGGAAGTCTAGAAAAGGTCTTATGTAAGACTTATATAGAGAGAACCTTGAAAAGAGTAGAAATGTTAAAAATATTTTGGTAGCAATTCAATATATTCATCAAAGTTATTTTACAAGAGTAGAGAACCTTTATTTATAGGAAAAAATTAAGACTAAACTTAGCTTGTATGACAAGCTTCTTAAAAACTCTCTAATTAGAGAATGACACATGTCAAGCCATGAAAGGAAATGATCCTTTCCATTGGCAAGGTGACATGTGGCAAGGAGCATGAGAAGCATGTGTAGGTGCCGCTTAAGCCCTAGCTCATACCCAAGTGCTAACTCTCTCTCTCTCTCTCTCTCTCTCTCTCTCTTTCTTAGGGTTTGGCCTAAATACAAGGCCCAAAAATTCAAGACAACCTATTCTACTCTTTAGCCCAAATACAAGGCCGAAGATTTAAATTCCTATACTAACTTGGCCCAAAATACAAGGCCCAAAATCCTATTTTACTTGGACCAAATTATAAGGTCCAAACTAAATTCTACACTACTTTACACCATTTTTTTTACAAGTAGAGGTTTTACAATCTTGAAGCTCCAAAGTCTCTAGACTGATATTCTTCAATTTTGAACTAGGGACCAAAAGTTTGTTTAGAGGCCCAAACAAGCCCAATTAGGCCAAAACTCCTAATAAGCTCCTAACCAAGACTCTAGCTCTGCAGTCTTGGAGACAGGATTGCATCAACTAATCAATGTTAACTGTACTTAACTATGTTTAAGCTAAACTAATCCCTTAAAATTAGAGAGATGCATTTGATGGTTACTAAAGTAAATAAGTGTGATAATTACTTCTATGATGACTAGGATGAATGTACATGATGAAGTGCACTTGGAAGTTACAATAATACATAAGGTAATGATTACTCTAAGATGAGTAGGATGCATGTACATGGAAGTAGTTACTAAAATGTCAAGAATGTAATTATTACAATGCATGTACTAGGTAGTTATTAAAGTTTAATGATTAAAAAAGCATGTACTAGGTAGTTACTATGAATGTGTCTTGAAATTTGAAAAGTCAAAGATGACTTAAGTAGCCCAAGTGAGGTACATGTGTCTACTTAAGTAATCCCACGGACACTTCTAATTTAACCAATTCTCTCTAGTTCCTACTCACAAGTTTGTACTTTTCTCAAATTCTTTCTAATTTCTACAATTTATAAACATTTATTTTTCTAATTTCTTCCTTCAAAAGCTCTAGGAATCTTATCTCTTTTATTTCTTCATCTACACCTTCATTTGTCATACTTCTTTTATTTATTCTTCGTGTCTTCTCTTCTCTTTCTTCAACAAGTTCTTCCTCATTCTTATATGTATCACTATTTTCTTGTTATCCTTATTATTTCTTATCACTAACATTCTAAATACATTATTTGCCTCTATTATTGTGTGTGATGTTCCTTTTTAACATATCTTAGTCATCTTCCTCTAATAATCCAACTGACTCTCCCATGTTGATCATCCCTTGGTTGACTAGAAGGTTTTTGACATTGGAGATGAATCCACCAATGAAGAGATTTAGAAAGACTCTTTCTCTAATATTTTATTTTTATTAATATTCTATGAATGTGTTCCCCTTCTCTAAAAAAAATGATGTAAAGTAAGGTCTTTTTATCACTCTTTGGGATGCTAAATAAATAGTCAACATTGATTCAATTCTTAAGTTAGTTATGTTGGTTTTGAGGTTTTTGTTGAGATAACAATCGTAAGGTGAATCAGCCTTCAGCATCGCTTCTAGTCCAGATTCTGACCCTGTTCATTTTTTCAACTGGTGCAAAAGTATCATGCATCTTTTCTCATCTAAAACAAAACAAGTGAGTCGACCACTTTCTCATCGCATACCTCCAATGCTCAACCATCTCTTTTTGGAACCTCTTTGCATGTTAGCAAAGTGACCCTCTTGCTTTCGCACGTTTGAAGGCTCCACCTAGTAGAAAACTCAGATGATAAGCCTCTCACTCTCGCAAATCTTCGAGAACTCTTAGAAACACTAGTGCGAGGCCGCCTAATTGGGAGAGATAATGATGACATGGATGACAAAGTCTTCCATTACTTCTAGAAGCTTCTTCAAGATCTCATTATCGCTCTTGGACCCATCGTTGTTTCAAAAGACGTAAATGCCACAATAGTGGAGTGTGTGGTAGAGGCCTGTGGTAAAGGTGTTACGCGCGTTAGTGCCTCGAAAGTTGAGAAAGATGTCCAGTTGAGCCGAAAAGAGGACATGACGTCACTTTTTAGAGGCATTGGATTGGAGAGTGAACACGGTGAATACTTAAACTTGACCATGCAGTTGAGACCAGAGATTGAGTGACCAATAATGAAGACTGCAATTAGATTTATACAATAATGAAGGTTGCAAAGGTTTATACAACAATGAAGGCTGTAAAGTTTTATACAACTTTGAAGGCAGCAAAGGTTTATACAACAATGAAAGCTGTAAAGGTTTATACAACAATGAAGGTTGTAAAGGTTTATATTGCAATGAATGTTGCAAAGGTTTATACAAAAATTAAGGTTACAATATTTTACACAGTTAGAGGCTCCCAAGGATCAAGAGCTCTGAACCATATATAGGATCGAGTGTTTATTACTAGGTCAAAAGTTATATTCAATAGTCAAGACACAACTTTTTCTACATAAGAGCGTAGCATCCAAAGTGTCACGATTCAATTGTGACTTGGCCTACCTAGCCTCCGCACAAGACAATTGATGTTACATTCAACCATATATTGTTGGATGGAGCACTTACGACTAGGCTAAAAGCTATAACCAATAGTCAGGGCACAACTCTTTCTAATTAAGAGCATAATAGCCCAAGTTCCATGATTTGATTGTGACCTGATCCACCTAGCCTTCGCCACAAGACAATTGATGTGACCTGCAACATTCTCCCCCTCAGCAATTATCTCGCTAGGAATCGAAATCGTGACCTTAGCTCTAATACCATTTCAAGAATATAAGAGAATAATTCTTGCTTATTATGTTATGACATATATTGAATTTATATACCATTTCATGAATAGTTATTTCCCTTAATTTTAATAAAATAATATTCCTCAAATTATGGGATTTACTATCTAAAATAAAGATAAAATTAAAAGATATGATAAATACCAAATTAAACTAAGATGATATAATTAAAATCATAAATTAAATACTCTTTACATGATCAAGGAGATTTCCAAAGATATTGAGATGAAATGCTTGAGTTAAAACATCAATTGGATAAGGTTGAGAATAAAATCAAGGTCGTGGAGTTTTTGAGTGAGGGGGGTGAAAAAATTGTCGAGGAAAACAAAGGATAAGATTCAAGAGTCAATTAAGAAATCTTCTCACAATGATTTGAAGGTCAAACTCTTAGAGACCAAGAAAGACTTCATTAGCATCATGTTGGAAAAAGGGAGAGTTTGTTGACCACGAAGTTCAAGAACAAACAAATAAACAAACAAACAAACAAGTTGAAGTATTGAAGATGATTTGAAAATGAATCTTTGTGATCTTGTATTGTGTGCTAAAATTTCTATGCTTAGTTGTGTGTGTCCATGTATTCAAGCAAGTAGCATCACTGATAATATGTAAAAACCCAAAACTTATAAGCATTTTTGAGTTTTACCAAAAACTTAAAACAACTTTCCAGCACATTTTAATTTATTATCACACGAATAATCTAAAAACAATTGATTAATCGATTCTCATTAGTTATAATTGATTTACTTTCTTTTTCTAGTAAAAATTTTTCAAAAGTCATGTTTCACAATTAATCAATTACTAATTTACTTAATAAATGAGGTACTAGTTGCTTTGTTTTTTTTAATGCATGCTTTCATATTTATTCAATTATTATTTTGTATAATCAATTAAGTACTTGATGTTAAGACTTTATAAAATGAAATTATTCGCAAAATACAAAACAAGGGATGATTAAATGATCTATAGTAAAGTTTTGCAAAAATTTCACAATTCAAAGTTTGAAGGTATATTGTCAGATGCAGTTCTTGTGCTTAACGGATGCATTATCAAAAGATTTTTGCAAATATTTTTTTAGAAAAGGCTCTCTTTCTTTTCATTAGGTGCAAATGAATAGCATGAAAAATGAGAAGGATAAAGTTAAAGAAGGAATTACTTTGGTATTTTTATAATGGTTCATTTCTTAATGAAAACTACATCGAATTCTTGATTAACACGATCAAGTTACACTAAAGAACACTACCACTGCATTATTACAACTGAGTATTCTTTAGACCTCATCTACTCTTGACTAAACAACCCAATATTCTTTGGACACTCAGCCACTCCTAGCTAAACTTTGAGTATTCTTTGGAAAGCAAACGCTCATGACTAAACAACTTTGATAAATAAAGAGATCTAATATAAAAGATCACAAGTTTCACTCAATAAAAGAGAGTTAACGGTATATGATGAATACAATTTAAGTGCACTATTCTATGTTGTTATTGAACACACAGACTGTTCTTTCTCACAAACTAAAAGCTTAATGATTGCTTGAAACACAAGAGTGTTAGGAGCTTTTTGTCAGTTATCATTAGTGTTTCTTCTTCAAAAGGGTCTTCTATAAATACAAATTAGAAGAAAATATTTGTTACAAATTCTTTTGGAGCTCTTGTAAGTAATGTCAATTGGGATGAGGAAGAACCTGTTTAAGTTAAAGGAATAAAAATAAAAGATATGAGAAAGAAGAATAAAGAAGAAGAAATAAAAAGAAGATTCTAAGGAAAATTTACAAGAGGAAGACTTATATCCACGGAAGAAGCGATAGAAAGGATGTGTATATTTGTAGATTACTTATATTATAGAATATTCATTGATTCTCTTGGAATCCTCTAATCCAAATGATTTATAAAGCTTGGTTGATGTTTATATGTTTGGAGTGTCTTTTGGAGAGCTTCTAACCAACATGTCATTTTCAAGTACACATGGGTGGTTGTATGTCTTCCACTTTAACTTTTCACGATTTCAAGGACCAACTTATGCCTTTTGAAGAGTAGTTGATGCCACATGAGTGTTTTTTTATGAATGAATGAATGACACTAAACAGAATATGATGCAAAGAGAAGAGTCAAGAAAAACACAAAGAGTAATTATACTACTTCACACTTTCTCAAGGGCTACATTTAGTCTTTCTTGCAACCCTAGCATGCAAAATTTCACTATCAAACACTCAATTGTACACACTTACAATCAAGAACACCTCTTGCAACCTGCAAGATCAAAAACACCACTGAATACTTAAGCTAGCACCCTGCATTCCCAAATATTCATATTACACCAATACTAAAACCTATAACATCACGAATATACAACTTGAATCAAAGGTTACAATTAACAGTACAATATGCAACACTTGAATCAAAACAGGTTCAAGTTTTAGGTTGCACAAATCTCCCTGATTTCCAGAAGAGATGAACCAACACAGAGCTTTGAGGAACACCAATGGCACAACAAGAACTCAGTCTTTGAATTTCTTTCAAGAATAATTCTTTAATCTTTTGGAAGACCACACAGTTTTGTTTTCTTTTCACAAAATTCTTGTTTTTCTTTCAGTATTTCTCTCATTTGTATATTGTGTATTTGCACTTAGAAAGTCCAAGTATTTAAAATAGAAAAATACCCAAACTATTTTTGGAAAACATTTAACACAATTATGGTGCAGTGCGCAATTAAATCATTTTCACGAAAGCGAAATCGATTTATTTTCTGTTAAAAACTGAATATTAAAATTGTTTGTTCTAAAAAACATTTTGCTCATTTATTACTTGGATTTTAAGTATGTTTTAATTGTGTCAAGGATTTTCTTCTCAACTGTGCATAGGCTTACCTCCCTTCAATCACACTTACTTACACCCACTAAGGCAATGACTAAGTCTTTATCTTCAACTTCCATGCTTTGCTTTGCTTTTGTCCAATTGCTTGACTTCATCAAATACTAAATCATGTGAGATTCTTAACAAGTTCCTCCTTAAATGAAGGAACTAACTCCTAAATTTGAGGAATAACCCATATGTTTTTCCTGATTTCAAGGAAGTACAATATCCTAAACTAGATTAGGAGCTACCTAAAGAGGTTAAGTGAGTTAAGTCTAGTTTAAGTGATTAAGTAGTGTCTTCTTCTTCCTTAGGTTGAACCTTGTATCTTTAAAAGGAGGTCTCTTCTACTTGTAAAATCACTATTTTGAATACTGAATGAAATTCTCCTTGTGAGTTCACTTTGAAAGTCTTGAGAGTTTTCTACTCTTGTCTTGGTTCTTATCTTGAGAAACTTTCTCAAGTGGTGAATCTTCTTTTTATAAATTCTAGCCTAGGCACTTGTAAGAGTTGACCTAACCTCTCTTAGCTTCAAATTACCTTTCTTCACTTCAAAAATCCTTTTTAAGTTCTCACTTCCTCCCTAGCTTTAGTAAGCTTCCTCTATCTTCTGTCCTAAGTAAACACTAAACTATTGAAGGACACACACTTAATACCATTAATGTGCTTCTCATTTGTGATCCTACATAGATTGTGATGAGGTTTGCCAAAAAATCCACTTCCAATAGTCTTTAGAATTGTAGAAACTAGTTTTCGGGAAACACCCAATATGAAACAATCTTCAAAGACTCATCATCCAAGACATAGTCTTACTTTTGAAACCTGGGTAGTTGTAAAAGAGAATGGTACTTAGGTTCTTTAAAAACTTTATCCTCAAAAGGAGATTCAACATCAATATTTGCATCACCATGAAAAAGTTGTACAACATCTTCAACAAAAGAAGGAATAACCAACGTTTGTACATCAATCATTTTTGCATCCTTATTTGTGGGATCCAAAATTGATAGAGCTTTTGCATCAATGATCATGTCATTAGTGATCATTGCCTTGTTTACAAGGAGTTTTTCATTCATAATGAATATGACTACAACAATATTTGAAAGGTCAACATAAGGTCAATAAAAGACATGCAAAATGGATAGAGTTTTTATAGCAATTTCCATATGTGATAAAATAAAAAAGAGTAAGTTCAATATTTTTGTTAATGCCTTACAAAGAAGGCACACTTTGTTCACAAAATTTGGGGCTCAAATCATTGGGTTTGATCACGTATCAAAATTGTATGCTCAAGACTCTAAATTCTCCTTCATCTTTGCTAGTTGCCAGCAAAAGGCTATTTTTCACTTCTAATGACAATTGCACCAATCACAAATGTAGCAAGTAATAAATATCATTATTTCCCAAAGGACTTGTGCAATATACAACAATAATTATAATTATAATAAAATTATTCCAAAGAATAATTTCATAGTTTGAGTGCTTGTGTGGGAAAATAAATTATGCAGAAACCAATTCAATATTTTTATAAATTTTTGTCCAATCTTGGATTGTAGAAAAGTGTTAAGTATCGATGATATGGATATTGTTAGGGTTAGACTTCACCATACCTCTCTCATGCATAAACCAAATACCTTCTTACCACCTAAATGCCAATGTCAACTTACAATAATACCCAAACCCTAATTCTCTGGGTGAATGAGTCTAAGCTTCCCTATTAATCATCAATTCATTAATCAATTATATAGAAAAAACTTGTTTTCGTCACACAGGGGTTTAAGACAACAAATGAATCATACTCAATTCTTAAATACAAGTTTTCATTAGGTATTTTAATTTAGATCTTGATTACAAATGATATTTCTCAATACCCTAATAATCGAAGTGTCAAGCCATGAATCAACACAACAAGCATGAAAGACATAATTAAAATGCTGACATTGAAAGGAAAAGACATATATATGAAACCAATAATGATTAAATGAGAGTTTGGTAGGTTAAACCTAACCCCAACAACAATGATTTTAGTTCCTCTTAGTCATGAGAACGCTAAACATACAAGATGAATAGTGGAAGAAGAAGATGATTGTAGCAAGAAACCCTAAGGTTGCCGTCCAAGACTGACTCATTCTATGCTTTGGCTCTGTGTGTCTAAACCCTAAAAAAAGTATTCATTAAGTAGAAAATTTACAATTGCTTGACTCAACTTCAGTGGTGTCTGGTCTAGCTTTCCCTGCAGGTTTCCATGGCCTAACTCGCGCCGACCAACTCTAGTGATACCGAGCGTAGCTTTGCTGCATCGACTTTTCTTCTATGCATCCTCTTTCATGGGCTTCAATCCTTTTCCTCTGAATCCAGTGATTCTTGTTCACTTTTTAGGAAAAATAAGTGGAATTAGTGAAACTTTCTATCCTCATATTCAAGTAATAAATTATTAACAAACCTAATAAAATAAAGAAATGAGCAAGATTCAAGTTCAGAAAGAGTATATTTCATGGTAAAATTTGGTTACAAAATATGATAAAAATAAATGTTATCAAGGAACAAGGGGGTTTCTATGTTTTTTAGGAGTACTTGTTTAAAGAAGGAAAGTTTTGTATACCTTAAGGATCACACACAAAAATCCCTATTAAAGAGATGCATGAGGGAGGTCTCATGTTGCTAAAACTATGAGTTTGTTTAAAGAAAAAATCTTTTGGCATTATATGAGATGAGATGTTCAAAGGCATTGTCAAGATGTATTTCATGTTTACAATTTAAATCTAAAATGATACCTCATGGACTCTACACTCCATTACCTATTACTTGTGCTTCTTGGAAAGACATTAGTATGAACTTTATCCTTGGTTTACCTAGAACCCATAGCGGTTTTGATTCCATCTCTGTGGTAGTAGGCAGATTTAGCAAAATGTTACATTTTATACCTTACCACAAAGTGAATGATGCAAGCAACATTTATAAACTCTTCCTAAGAGAGGTGGTTAAACTTCATGGCATACCCCGAACCATAGTGTTAAATAGAGATACTAAGTTCATTAGTCATTTCTGGAGAACACTCAGGGAAAGGCTAGGGATTAAGCTTATTTTTTCAACCTCTTGTCGTCCTCAAATAAATGGACAAATAGAGGTGGTCAATAGGTCTCTATCCACAATGCTAAGGATAATCTTGAAGGAGAATCACAAATCTTGGGATGAGTACCTTCCCCATATTAAGTTTGCATATAATAGAATAGCCCATAAAACTACTCGGATCGCTTCATTTGAAATTGTGTATGGTTTTAATCCTCACTCCCTTAGAGTTGGTACCTTTACCAAACTTATATAGTTTGTTCACAAAGAAGGGGTATCCAAGGCTGGTTTTATTAAGAAATTGCATGAGACGGTGAGAAATGATATACAACAACAAAGAGAGAGATATTAAACAAAACAAGAGGGGAAGAAAAAAAATGATATTTGAAGAAGGGGATTGGATTTGAGTTCATTTGAGAAAAGAAAAATTCCCAAAAAGGAGGAAGTCTAAAAGCAACCCCCGGGGTGATGGTCCCTTCCAAGTCCTCAAAAGAGTTAATGGCAATGCATATAAGTTATATTTCTATGATGATTCTAGAGTACACACCACATTTAACATCACTGATCTTTTTCCTTTTGCAGCTAGTATTGGTGATGAGGCAAACCATCTAAATTTGAGGACAAATCTTTTTTTAGAGGGAGGGGATGATGGAAGACCTCAGGCCAAGAGACCAACCCCTAGAGCCATGGCCAGAAGAATACAAGAGGAGTGTAACTCAATTGACCTCAACAAGGCCAAGTTTCTATCATCATGAGTCAGGCTTTAGCTTGTATATTTGTATATAGTAGTTTAGGATTATTTTTGGGCTATAAGCCATGTAGTATAGAATAATTGAGTCATATATTTGACCAAGTAGATTGAGATTTTCGGCCTAGTATTTGGGCCTTGAGTAGACTAGGATTTTCGACCTTATACTTTAGACTAGGGTTAGAAAAGGTTTTTAACCTAATTAGGGATTGAATTGGTTTCCTCAAGCCTAAAGAAACCTTAGGACGTCTAATAGCAAGGAATGAGCGTAAGACACATGGAAATGAGCATGAAAAGTGTGAACCAAGAAAGGAAACCGTGAGTAGAGATTGTCATATATCACAAAAATCCTTTCAAGCGAATTCTTTTGAATTCAAATTTTCTTACTTCTTTCCCTCTAAATATCCACCATGTGTATATATAGAGATGCTTGATACTTATAAATTTTAACTTTGAATAATTATTAAGATGCTACCTAAGTTTTATCTCTATTTATTTTTAAGTTCTCTTTTAAGTTAGACTCCTTTCAAAACTCTACCCTAAACTTTTCTTAGTTGAATTAGTCTAATTTCTTACTAGTTCTAAACCTTTCTTCCTCTTTATAGACAAGACACTTTTCTACTTTTTTTTCTTCATGTTCATGCAAGCTTTATCCATTTTTTCATTTGAAGCTTAAACTTAAAACATATCGAAGGAGAAGGTTCTCCCATCATTTTGATCTCATTTGGTAGGATTTCAAAATCATTTTAATATTATTTTATGAATATACCTATGTCGTTGTCTTAATTTGTGAGACATTGATTGTTTTCAAGTTGTAATATCTAGTTACAAAGTTGCAAACTCTCATTATTCTCATTTAAGTCACTAGTGGCTTAGAAAATTTTTACTAAACTCCAATTATAAACATTAAATATTTTTGTTGAGAATTGAATGTGTTTGATCGAAGATGAAATATTTAATCTATGTAAGTCAAGCTGTGAATACTAATGAGAAATGAACTTTAAATTAATAAAAGATGAACATATATAAAATGAAGGTTCACCGCGAACAATGCTCGGACACTGAGTTTTCATTGTACAAATTTCTTATATAAATTCTGCAAGCTTATGTTTAGTAATTCTTATTATTGAATTCTAACCAAATGTCATATGAAAGATATAGTGAAATATAATTAAGTTATTATAATTAATTGTTAAATGATGTGTAAACGATAACTTATTTATAATATATTTGAATTGTGTTCTAAATATGTCGAATATGCAGAACCTAAAAAGTTAAATAGTCATTCTTCTATGTGAAAGGGAAAGAGATGAACCACTTGAACCTGATTCGATCAAGTGGAATGCATGTTGAGACATCTTTCAGTTGGAGTTGCAATTTGTTAATACATCCACCAACCACTGCTTGCATCCACAATATTTTCTATTTTCATTATTAATTTTCGTAAAATTTTCATGTTTATCCCTTCCTACTGAAATGACATTATCACTAACTTTAAATGTGCTATTTATCGAACTGCTCCAAAACAAACAGTTTCAGGACTTCTGTTGTGTGTTGAATTTATAAAAAAATAATATCAATTAGAATATTTGAATATTATTTACTTGATTAGACTTAATTGTATTTTTATTTTAAGTATTATAATTTCAATTTCAATAACGTAATTGAGTATCTTGTGCGACTTTGTTCTCAATCTTTAACCATTTTATCACTTGCCAATTCTCAATATTTAACCATTTTGAGAAATAAGCACCAGCATCTGATGATCTAATATTGAATTATGTATGGGAAAACAGAACTGCATATGGCGTTGAAAACGGTCAGATTATATATAGAAAAAATAATATATATATTAATGACCAGTATATATATAGAATAAATTAATCAACTTTAAACAGCTTAGTATTTCCATATATCAATTAAAAATTTAAGATATATAGTTCAACTAGAACCATTTATTTAGTATTCAACATGATATTTTATTTCTTTAGTCCCTCTAATGGTCGTCTTTTACTATTGGAGTAGCTTAATTTTTTTCTTTCTGTGAATTGGTGTTTTAGTTTCTCTTTCTCCTGGTCCAATTGAAAACTATTGTCACACCATCTTCAAACAATTGTTGTTCTTGTTATTTTCTCCTCCAACAAACCATGGACTCTCCACTGAGTCCCTCATTATCATCATTTCCTCATTCATGAACCAGTTTGCCTCAATTTGAAGTCATCCCCCAAGTGTTTCTTCTCTACCCACAACCCTTACCCAAATTCCCCACCTACCCTCCTCATGAGTTCCTCTAAGACTTTCCACCATCAATCCTGAATGCCCAAGAGTCTGTAAACATTATTCGAACACCTATTCTATTTATCTACAATGGAAAATGTTATGTCTAAATGACAACATTTACAAAAATAATGGTCCGTTCGTAACCGTGACCTAAAAGCAAATACCATGACTACTTAAACTGCAATATTAATAATATTGTTAGAAGATAAGATAATTTAGTATCTCAATTAATTTTTATTAAAACAAATAAATGGTTAATTTTTGTTTTTTTTCTAAATCGGCAAACAAAATGAGTTGTCTTGTATAGTCCTCTATACACTCTAATGTCGTTATCTCTTGAGGTATGTATGAAAAGTTAGCAAAGAAATGATAACAAGAAAGTAATTACCAACAACCTTAAAAGTCATAAAAAGAGTATAAGAAATATAATTGAAATGTATGGTTATGATGGAAAAGAACAAATTCTCACGGTAATTAATAAAGGACATTGTTTGAGAGATAGATTGAATGTTTTATTATATCACGAACTTGATGATAGAAGTGTTTAATGTTATATTTAACGCTCTGTATAGTTATTTCCTCCGTACTAAGATCAAGGGTGAATGAAGTTTTCTAATGAAGACATTTGAAAATATCACTAAAAATATATATAGAAACTATCTTCACTGACGGAATATTGTCCAATCTAAATTTATAATACGGTTTAGATTTTAATTTAGTATATGTGTTTGTACTAAAAAAAATACATTTTACATACGAAAAAAATTTATACTTAACACCCAAAATCCATATGTAAATTGATATTTTCGACAGATTACATATAAAAAATAATCTGTATATAAATGTGGCGTATGTAAGTTACATACGGAAATATCCATATGTAAGTTACATACAGGAATATCCGTATGTATGTTACATACAAATAATTTCATATGCATGTTACATACGAAAATATCTGTATGCAAGTTACATACGGATATTTCCGTATGTAAGTTACATACAGATATTTCTGTATGTAATTCTATTTCTGTTATATAATTAATTATATTTTAAAAAAAATATATAACTAATGATATAAATTTGTATGTGCTTGTAAATAAGATTTAAAATTATGATCCAAAATAAAATTTAACAACTAATGAAGTGCTAACATCCAAAAGCTAACTAAAGTGCTAAAATATAATAATTAAGTTTGAAACACTTATCATCCAAATGATGAGTTGGACACATAATGCAAAAGGTACAATACATAGTCTACTATAACTTTCTAAAAACATATAATGAAAAATAAAATTCTAACAAAAAGGAATTTAAGTCCAACACTAACATTGTGTAAAAGTTTAAAATGAAAACTAAGTGTAATAAGTAGAGTTGTGATGATCTTGATCTTGATCTTAGTCTTGGTCTTGGTTTTGTTGTGATCCTTGTTGATGTTGTTTGGATTGGTGTTGCTCTTGCTCTTGTTGAAATGTGGTTCGTGCATCAGGTGGAAGTATGTCTGGACGAACTTAACAAGTAATTGAACTTGTTGTTTTAGTTGGACAAATTCTTGTGAATCATTAGAAAAGACACTTGAAGGACGAGGAAATGTGAGTTTATCTGCACAGTTAAAAGTGAAGGTGACCTGGCCAATCCCGTAGATGTGACTTTTTTTCTTTCCACCTACAGCATTAATCCAACTTTCAGTCCTTATTCTTTCTTCCTCTGCAGGGTCTATAGGGGATCATTGTGATCCTCCACCACAAGATGCAACCTCTGATCTAGCTTCAGAATATATTTTCTCAAAGTCCTCCTATTATTCAAAAATATAAATTAAGTCATATATGCAGTAAGGTTTGGAGTCTTATGCGCCGCCATGGAAATGTTTGTGCGCAGTGTACTGTTTAGGGTGGGGACTCCAAAACCAATAAAACAATTCATTTTTAACAATTTATGCAATATATGTGTGCCCCGTCCAGCCCCTGTTATTATTAACTCATATATTGCAACCGCTGTCATTATTAACTCATATATTACAGATGGAGGAGTTGGAAAATAAAATCACAGAATTGAAAAAGTTAACAAATTTCTTTGAAAGGTGAGTTTAGGAATCTTCTTCAAGGCTTTAACAAAGCAATATAACCATGAATCTTGATTCAACACAATAACATAGACAACATGCCAAAATTGAAACAAAATCATTGCAAAACACAACAATAATATATCAGCCATCAGGAAATAGAAGAGATCACCTCAGATTCACTACCATGCTAAAAAAAAAATATCTTTTTCAAAAAATTGTTTAATAGAGAATAAATAGTAAAAGGGAAGAGAATGGAGGAAGATGTACCGAAAGGAACAGTGTGTGGCGGTAATGAATAGTGGCACAACAGTTGCGGTCGGCCAAGCAAGGCGATCGACGACGACGTTAGGGCAGCGGCGGCGGTGCTTGCGAAAGCAACCACTGACGTCTAGCGGTGAAGGCAACGGCTGTTTGGGCTGAGAAAGTGATGATTTGGCGGTGAAGGAAGCGGCAGGACCAAGGTTTGGTCGGACCAGCCGTTGCATGGTTGATAGTGGTCCTACTGATGACGATTTGGGACAGTGAGGGTTTTGGAAGGTTTGGAGAGAATGGGTTTTGTGTTATGAGTGGAAATGTAAAAAGAGTGAAATAAAATATTTATAAGTGAAATAAATTATATTTGAGTTAACAGTGTTAGTTTTAACTTATAAAGAAATTCAATTTATTGTTTTCTAATTTTCTTTTGGAGAAGATTATCAAAGACGTGTCTTAAATTAATTTGTCTTAACTTGAGGAAATTAAAACAAACTATTAATTAGTCTTGCGCACTTGTTTAGAGAACCATTGCAAGTGAAGATGGTGGTGATTGAACATGCAACTATCAACGGCATATAGTACTCCCAAGTAGTGCTTCTTTGTCAATTCACCGTAAGGCTAATTTTAGTGGGCTAATTTCAGGTGATTAATAAAGAATGTGTACTTTTATTTTTTTTTAATGTATAATAAAGATAAAATGTTTTAGTTCTGGTAATGTCAAAAAGTTAAAATCCAGTAAAAATAATTGTGTTAAACTAAGGCTCCATCCGTTTCAGATATATATTTCTACATTGTCCATTTTTTGTCCACACAGCAAGGCCCAGCACACCTAAGCACAGAAAAAACAATTTAACAATTATTGAATAATTAACTAAAAAATTTAAGCAAAATGAAAATTTCGGTTCAAGAATCATGTAAGAATTCAACAAATGAAGGATCTGAGCTGGAATTACTAGAGCTGGATACAGTGGCCAAGAGGATTTTTTTTTTCCTCAGTGCATTCTAGTTGTTAGGTATTTGGTTTTTTCCTATTATTGATTTGGAGTGTCTTGATAGTGTTCGATGAAATGCTTCACCCATAATCTTTCGTTTTCTCAGGCAAAAGTTGTTTGATGGAGGTGATTTTACAGGCAAAGGACGCGGGTTTGATGGAGGTAATGCATAAGTTTGGAGGGAGTAGGTTTCGTGTGTTATGCGTGGAAATGTAGAAAGAGTGGAATCAAATATTCAAAAGAAAATCAAATCTGTATATATTACCTTTACATACGAAAAAAATACTTCAATATACAAAGAGAGAAGAAAAGTCACGTGAGGCTGCACCATGCACCAATGTTAAAGATGAACGTGGGGACCACTCCAATAAAAGGCTATTGAGATGTACTTTTGAGCCTACCACATTTTACACTTCTGTAGCCACCAACCATCAAGTTCAAACCATGATTTCTCTTGGAAATAACTAAGCATACAACCCATGCATTAAATAGATGCGAGCATTCTCGCTTGGTATAAGCAACATAGAGAAGGTCCCAATACATCAATAAAGACGCACCTAACCATACAACATATTGCCAAAGATGGATAACTTAAGGGGTGTCACACGTAGAGTTTTCTCCCCTAAAGGTGGCATTAACCATGGAGCTTATGACACGTGATAGAAGCTGAGTGGAGAGTAAGGAAGTGTGTCGAAGAAGCTAGGGTTAGAGAAAGCTTACTTCTTATGCTAGGTTTATTGAAGCTTCTACCATAAGCTTCTCCTCCTACTCTTCTTCTATAAATACACGTGTAGGAACCATGTAAAAGAAGCTTGATTTGTATAATGAGATGTTGTAGAATTTTCAACTCATTTGTCAAGTCTTCCTTTGAGTTTTCTTCTCCAAGAAAGCCTTGAAGAACCTCTTGATAGTTGGCCCAACCTCCTCCAAGAACACCTTCATCCACTAGTTCATTATTGCCTTTGAAGCTTCTACCTAAGCTTCTCCTTCACTTTTGAAGTTCCACACCACTTCCACGGTTCCATTTTGTTTTCCACTTGCTTCTGCTTGAAGAGGAGCTTCTTCTACTCCTTTGGTTCGTGCAAAGCTTCATCCATACTCAACAACATCCCGTGGAGTTTCAAGGAGCAAAGCATCAAGGAGCTCACTCTATCATTAACTATCATATTCAGGAATTAAAACTTTACTTGTATTGAAAAAAATTTGTAGACACGGTGTGTTTTCTTTTTATAAATTTGTGTTATGATATAATAAATAATCAATGAACTTTTATCTTTAATAATACTTCCTCTTTTAGTGAAGGTCTAAATAGGTTTTCTAATTGTTATACTTCAAAGTCAAGATCACTTTAAATCAAAACATTCAAATCTTCTAGAACTAGTACAAAAATTCAACACGATAGAACGCAAGTTAGTTAAAAAAGAATCATTATAAATAAAAATATGGTGACAATTTTATAATTAATTAAAGACATATTACATCAGTTATATTTTAACCAATATAAAAAACACCTTTTAATATCGGTGTAGAAAATAGTTTAGAAAGCTCTCTTAAAAAAAATTTTGAAAAACAATTGCTCATGACACCTGTTACATTGATTTTATTACATTGATTGTACATCGATATACTCTAGGGTTATTTATTACATTGAATGTTATTACAATTGATGTAATATTTCTCTTTTTCAATCCTATTAAAACTCATTTTCATTGCTTTCACTTGTTTGTGTTGTTGAGTCTCATTGTCACCGTTCTACTTTCTTGTTGTCAATGTCATTGTCGTCATTCTCATTGTGTTCACCTATATTTGATCTTCATTTGTTGGTATATTGTTTGTCCACTTTGCTCTGTCACATATTCAACGTGTGTGGTTTGTTGAACTTGTTTTTAATTATGTTGACGTTGCAGGTTACATTAAGGGTCGCAGGTGTTCTTACATTTTAAGGTTGCACTTTCTCCACTATCACTGAGCCACTATCACCGCTTTAACCGCCACCATGTTTCGCTCCTTCATCAAGTTAGTATTCTAAGACTTCATTGTCTTGGTTTTTCCTTTGTGTATGTCTCAGCCTACAACAAGCAAGTATGGAAAACTATTTTTGATACTTGGTATAATGATGTAATAGCCTCAAACTATGAAGAAGAAGTCAAATAAAATTCGGTTTTGATAATTTGTACTTAGCAAAAATTTGAAAACTTAGGACTACTCATACAACATGTAATCGATCCTGGGCAATTGTATTTTATGTGGTGCTTTTATGTTATTGAATGTTATATATGTTGAATGTGTTGGTATTAGATCTGGGGATGTTCAATCCTCGACAATGTGTATTTATGTTGTGCATTGAGCGAACCTTAGTTTCCCGTTTGAGATTCAATATAAAGATTAAATATTACCATCAATTTTAATTATTTCCTTAAATTTAAAAAAAAATAGATGGGTAGCAATAACAATCATTATATTCAACTTGAATTGTTCGTTTGGAAAGTTTAGGAAGGTTAAACATTTTTTCATAGTTCATTAGTACATGTTATTAATGCCATTATTTTATATTGATCTTCGAGTGTATATTTGATTGTGGTTGACTTAACATCACCACTTTCATTTTGTGTTACATGAAGACTGATTCAAAAATGTTGCCAAAATTTTGTGAGGTTTAAATAATGCATGATAAATTGGACATACTAATGAAATATGAACAAGTGAATCTTCTTGAATGGGATAAGGCCACACTTTCTTTTAAGAAATGGGAGATACTAATGCATAAACCAAAATCTTCTACTATGTAGTCATGGATCGAAGTTGGATTAATGCAAGTCAAATCGGTGATTTGTATGAGAATGGAGGAGGTAGAAATGGAAGATATTATTATCCTTGTGTTAATTTTTTGAATGGGAAACAACTGGAAATTCAGTTGATACGAGAGTATGTTTATTGTGATGGTTTCTTGAAGAGCCATAAATGTGGACTTGGCATGGTGAAGAGCTATACTTGGTTTGAGGTGATCTATATGGTTGACTAGTTGTCATAGTATAGCAAAGTAGGATTGGTATAACGTATATGTAGATCTTCTAAGAGATAAATGATCCATTGGATTTCACATGTAGTGCCTGCAGGGGCACGATACTCATCTTCCAAGGAGCTTCTTGATATAATTTGTTGCTTTTTAGAATTCCAAGACATTAAAGAATATCCAATATATATAGAAAAACTAGTGATGAATTTTCTAGTTTCATGGTAAGTGGCCGAGTCAGAGTTGCTATAAGTTTTTAGTTGGATCAAATTGTTGTTGTTAAAAAAGATGTCATATCCTGGAACACTTTTCATGTATATCAACATGTGAAACACAACTCGTTGATGATCTGAGGTTGGAGCAAAGACAAATTGGCTAAGCTTGTTGATAAATAAAGAGATGCCAGATCTGGTGTTTGTAAGATATATGAGACGGTCAATGAGTCTTTTGTATGATGTGGAGTCTTCTTCATTTTTCTTTGTACCTTGGTCTGCAGAAAGATGTGTAGAATTGACGAGAAAAATAGGGAGAGCATTCTAATATTCAGTTTGGAGAAGGGAGAATGATATTAAGGCCACACTAAGAAAAGATGAGAATGTGAGTGATAAGTCACGGGATTGATCGCCACAAGTTACCCTGATAAGATCATATTTGGACTCTTATAACTCAAAACTCTAGAAAGTTTTCATAAAAAAAAAAAGTTAATTTTTCTTTCAAAATTCATATCCTCCTGATTATATTTCAAGTACAACATTTTATAGGCCAAAGTACAAAATACCCTCTAAATTCCACATTAATCTTCAATAAGTAATTTATCTTTAATAATTACTAATAATTAACTTGGGCTAAAGTTCTCTTTAATCATTATTTTTCATTCTATTTTATAAACTCCAACTCTTCACCTCTCTCATTTTACCTCGCATTTCGTATCCAATTTAACCTCGAATACCAACACCTCTCACTTTCTCCAAAAATTCTTCTCCTCCAATCCCAATCCATTCAACGGGCATTTTCCTGTAATCTCTTTAGGACATCCCATAAGAACAATAATGTTCATGTTAACTAAACATGAAGTGAATCCAAGATGACAATCACTCAACGTCTACTCCATGAGTTACACAAACTCAAGTACAAGACCAACTAACAAACTGTGTTAAGAAGTTTAAGTAGTGCGTGTGAGAGGAGCACAATCTAAATTCACACATAGATATAATATACTTGATTTTTACCTAGGGTTCAATCGCATTGCAATGAATCAATAATAAAGATTCAAAAATAAGAATGAAATTGAACAAGTAAAAGTGACAAAATAAAATTTAACATAGTAGTAAATTTAGGTTGGCTCTTTCAAGTATCCCCGATTCACCATCTATCATCACTAAGATTACGATTAAACAAATAATTGACAAAATAAAATTAAAGATATATACTTGACATCAAAGTTTATTTCATAAGGGGAATCCTGCAAAAACTTATTTAGTTGTGAATTATGCATAAAAAGAAAAGATACTAACACCTATGGCATTCCGTAAAAAATTATTATAACCTAATGTCTAAAACTAATGATCATCTTATTTTTGGCAAAATTATTACAAAAATATTGTAGAATTTCATTCATAAACTATTTTTAAACTATTATTATTTTTATTTACTTTTGCCCAAGGGAGGTGAACATGCTTCTACGTATCCCCTGATATGATAAACAAGTCACACTTACATAGTAACATTTGTACATTTTTACAGTCAATTTGTCGCGTTTAATGAAATAAATTAACTCGTGAATACATTTTATTGTGATCTGAATGATTTAGACAAGTAAACATGATTCCACTACTTTTCTTTGACGTTTTATGTAGGAAAAATTGTAATAATGAGATGCTTCAATTAAACATTAAAAATGTAATTTTTGATAATGAAGATGGAGTCATGGCAATAGAGTAAACGATGTCCAACTATGAGTAAAGTTCCTCTGCCACCATAATGAGCCTTTTCTTCTTTCAAAAATGGGTACCTCACAGGAATACGTTAAGAAGACACTACTAGCACGTCCATATTTTCTGACTTCTACCAAAAGAGGGAGTCCAATGTTCTTCTATATCCATTAAGCCCAACGTTGCTATTTTTATTTTTAGATATGAGATTATTTTTTGAGGTTGTTTTCTTATTCTCTTTTTCGCCTTCTCTTCGCTCTGTCCACAAGTCCATTTTTTTTTTTTTTTCCTTTTTTTTTTTCCCTTT
>Ga0209489_103011_pt1 | contig 33452 bp, 12 predicted proteins | sample SiratrowhiteBW_FD_187527 | JGI IMG/M metagenome (GOLD analysis project Ga0209489, IMG submission 187527) | Root nodule microbial communities of legume samples collected from California, USA - Siratro white BW (SPAdes) (version 2) | ecosystem: Host-associated > Plants > Roots > Nodule | place...
TATATATATATTATATAATATTATTAATAATAATATAAATATATTTATAATTTAATAAAAATAAATAAAAATATTTAAAATCAATTGTAGGATACTAATTATTTTATTATTATAAAATAATAATAATTTTTAAATTGAATATTAAAATTATTTTAAAAATTTTAATTTTATATTTTAAAAATTAATCTTTTTAATTAATAAATTAATATATTTTATAATAAATTAAATTTATTTTCATGATAATTACTAATTTAATAATTTTTTATATATTTTTAAAAAAGATTATTAATTATATTAAATTAATTAATTACATTTTATTTTTAATTATAATAAATAAATTTATAATTTTATATATTAAAATATTATTATATCTATTACATCATTCACAAATTTTTATAAATTTTCCATTCAAATCTTATCATCTTTCTTTTAATCCAAACAATCAAACTTTCCTCTTAAATCCACTCTCCAATCCAAACAAACTCTAAAATATATACTAACTTGTTGATTAGTTTATTAGATAGTTTGATTGATATAAAAGTTTTTTAATTTATAAAATATAGCCTATTTCATCTAGTTTATAATTTGTAACTCATTTGATTTTTTTATTACGTATCTCCTATATTTTAATATATGTTCTTATTATTCTTAATTTTATTTTACCTAATATTACTTATTTTAATTTTATATACACAATTAACTATTATGGTAATTTTAGTCTTAATAGAGTTAGATCAGTTTAGATTAAAAAAAATTAACATAAAAATTTGAAATAATAAATGTCCCCTTACATTATATTATGTTAAGTAAAACTTACACGATAACAATTGTAAAAGAAGGATTTAATGTAAAAGTACCTTAAATTAAGAAATTATAATATTTAATTTTTTTGAAAATAAAAAAAAACTGGTTAATAATTATTAAATTAAATCATTTAAATAAAATGACTTATTCAAACAAAAAATATAAACAAATAAATAGAACTACTAAAAAATTTAACAAAAATTTAATCATTTTAAAAATATTTAAAATTATAAGTATATAATAATATATTTTATTTAGAAACAGAAATTTTATTTATATAATAAAACTTATGTAATTATATTAGTTTATGTCATTTTACATTTATCAACTAGTTTACATATATTTTTAATCCAATAAACTAATTTATTAGCTGTAAACTTATAAGTTACAAGTTTATTATAAGGTAGCTTATAAGCAAGTTCTGTTAAATAAATAGTTGATTTTTACATTTTTTTTAGAAAAAAAATTTGCAATTTTGATATAATTAATTTTACATCTATTTTATTTTGTTCTAACTGAACCTAAATTCATTTAAGACATAAGTAAAAAATACTTTAATTAATAAAAATGTAAAAGATTAAAAAAAAATGCACGCAAAAATGAAAATTTTATTGAAATTCCCAAATACTGAGACTAAAATTGCAACAACAACAACAAATAGAAGAAACATAATCGTAGATGAAAAAAATGAAAGAAATCAAAATTATAATTTAACATAAAAAAATATTTAAAAAAAATACTGATTTTTACAACAGGTGCCTCTAATTCAAATTTTAAAACTTTCAAATATGCCTCTACCCTCTTATCCTTCAAAATTCAAAACTTTCATACTGTAACTCGATCGTAATTTCAAGTTTGTGACAGACCACCACAAATCCCTTCAACGAATATTTCTCTCACAAGTTTCAACCCTTTCTCGTTTTTTTTTAAATTTTTTCCACTATTAGTTTAATTGATTTTGTTTGTAGACTAGACAAAAGTTATTAAAAAAAATCTATTAAAATTAAAAATGTGTCTCAGTTTTATTTTGTATTAAATTTAATTTATTAAAGTTGATATTATGCTTATGTGATGACATATTGTCTATTTAGATGACTTAATGTTAATCTAATACAGTTAAGTCAGTTGGACGAAAGTGAAAGTTGAGTTTTTTCAATTGGTTTAAGACTTATATAATCGTTTTATTATGTTATTTTCAATTTTGTCATTGAACTTAATTATTTATTATGATTTTGACCCTATAATTTTTTTTTATTTTTAATTAAGTTATATATTATATATAAATTATTAATAATAAAGACATCACCATCTTATTTATTACATTCTTCTACTAAATTTTTACATGTTTTATCGTTCATGTCAACTTTTATATCATCCATATTTATAACAAGTTTTTCATTTAAAGTCAAGATCAAATGTCAACTTTCATAAGAGCTTAAGAATACGTTCTAAAATTTTTATATACATCAATAATATATAAGTTAATAACTTGATTTACATAGATTATTTGATTTAAAAGTTTATAAGTAATGATGTCTTAAATTTAGTTAATAACTACTACTTAGTATATAATAAAATACATATCATGCGGATTATTTAGTTATAAAGATAATATACAATTTTAAGATCTATTATAAGATTTTGAATTTTAACTTTAGTTGAAAAAGATATATAGTCATTTTACAACAAATAATATCATCTCATTCACAAGTAGACTACCAGGAAGTGGTCAATGAGGATTGTAATTATTATTTTCATTAATACACTAATATATTGTGCACCTATACTTTTAAAGGAAATAATATACAATACCCATGTTTCCTATTTATCATTCTCACTAAACTTATCACATGTTTTTTATATCACATTTTTCTCAAATTACAAATACATCAAATATCTTATCGTTAGAGTCATCTGAAATATTATCCGTTCTGAAATTTGAAATTTCGTCACGATTTTATTCTTAAAAGTCGTCTCAGAAGATTAAGGAAGGAAGAAGAATTTAAATTGACATTAGCCTTGACTCCTAAGCAATATCAGACTATTAGGTATACCAAAACAAGTCTCCCATTTGAGGGCTAAGGGAATGACAAGCGACGCCAATATTCCGACCTCAAGTCTATTGAAATAACATCGCTAGGGTCAATCACAACATCCGAGATATTATCTGCTTTAGAGCTTGAAACTCCGTCACGATTTTGTCCTTTAAAAAGGTGTTTAGAAAGGTTAAGAGAGAAAAGTGTATTTAAATTGATCTTATCCTAAACAATATGAGACTACTGGGAATACCGGGACAAACCCCTCAACTGAGAGCTAAGAGAACGAGATCTCTACAAACGATGTAAATGTTTCAATCTCAAATTCATTGAGATGACATCTCTAGCATCAATCACTACATTCGAGATATTATCCGAAGAACTTGTTCACATTTTTATTCTTGAAAGTCATCTAAGAAGGTTAAGTAAAGAAAGATTATTTAAACTAATTTAAACTATTAAAAACTATTAAGTTTACTGAAACAAATATAAAATAATATTTAATCACACTAATTATAATATTCAATCACACCAATAATTAATGAAACCAATATTTAGTTGAATCAACTTATGTTTTACAGTGACGTAAAATGAAACCAGTTGGACAATAGGAGGATTTCAGAACGAACAACATCAATAACAAATGGAGCAATGGTAATGAAAAAAAAAAAAAAAAGGAAAGAATAAAAGAAAAAAAAAAAAAAAAAAAAAAAAAGAAAAAAAAAAAATAAAAAAAAAAAAAAAAAAAAAAAAAAAAAAAAAAAAAAAGAAAAAAAGAAAAAAAAAAAAAAAAAAAAGAGGAACGATTAAATGAATCAAGAAGAAAAAAAAATAGTGGTTGCAAAAAAGAATTATGCAAAAAAAAAGGGGTATTCCAAAATGATTTTACAACATATACAAAGGTAGTTAGAGGTTTAAAAGAAACAACAACTCTAGAATAAACCTTCATTGAAATTCCAAAATAATGATAATTATTGGACAATTATCATAAAAAATTGTATTTATTTAGAAAAAAATCACCGTGTCATTTTCAACACAATTGTCCAATAATCATAATCATCATAAATATGTAATTTTCAACTAGTATCTCCATCTTTATTATTTATAAATACAAATAATAAATTAAAAAGTAATTATATTAATAGATAGATCGAGTAAATTCATGGATATTTTTTTTTCAAAACCAAAACTTAATACTTAATTTAATAAATAATGAATTTAATTGAATTTCAAAATATCTAATTTAAAATATTTGAATGGTGTTAGGTTGATTTAGACTTATGAATACTCGATTGTAAATGCTGTGAGGAAAAAGTATTTTTAAAATGTTTAACTGCTTCATTTTGCTTGGCTATAATAGGCCGAAATTTCAGTTTGAATGTAGTCAAGCACCAGTGGACATTTCACATTTATATTCTTCTAGACGGCTCATTTAAGTGTTTTTCTTTTCTTTTCTTTTCTTTTTCCATATTTCATTACATTACAGCTATGATTTTAGTACGATATAATTAGTTGTGATTAAGTTATGTTTGACTAATTGTATGACTTTGTTCTTCTTATTTAATTTTAATTACATGCATTTAATTCTTATAGTTTTTAATTACTGTAACATTTCTCATCTAATAATTAATATACATGTAATAAAATTGTTTTATATAATTGATTTTAGAATACATTGGACTAAATCTTAATTTGGGTCCATGTTTAACACTTCATGTGGGGTTTTGATTTCTTTATTTTTATTTTTAAAATTTTATTATTCATATTTTAGATTATTTTAAATTTTAATTCAGTGTTCAGTTTTGCATGTTTTACTTATTTATTTTGGTCCCGCGAATGTTAAGTCGAGATTTCCATTTATGGACCATAAAAAACAAAAAAGAAGCATAAATAAAATTGACAACTATGCAAAGTTATAGATTTTTTAAAGGAATAAAAAAAATACAGAGGCCAAAACTACATATAAGAATAACGGAATTGGAGGAGTCGTATAAACAGAGGTGGACTACGCATTAGGAATTTGTTGTGCTTAATTTGTAGGTAAGGATAAGAGCAGAATAATAACAATTCAGTAAAGCTCGTGACAAATCTGAAGCTATAAGGATTATAGGATTGCTTAGAGAAGGAGATTTAAGAGATAGAAAAGTAATGTGTTACCTAGTATATGAACATATTTTATCTGTGTTGAATTCGGTTATTATTTTTCTATGTTGATACATACTTTGTTGTATTATATATTATTATGAAAATTCTGGACTATATCATTGTTTTTTCTGTCAATTATATTATAGGATTGATTAGGTGTTAGGTCACTTACGTTTTTGTAATAGGATTGGAACACCCTAAAGTGTTCCCTTTAATTAATTTCATTTTTTCCCGTAAAAAAAAACATATAAGAATAATTGGAGAATAAAAAATATAAACAAGCCAAACAATCATAAAGAAAATATATAAATTTTTAAATAAAATAAAATAAATTTATAAAATAGAAGGAAAACTATTTTTTATTTCAGTATTTAATGTTTAAATATTTCTCTTTGTTCATATATGCAAATTAATGACATTACACTGCTTTATTACACTTTTATATAATGATATTACACTTTTATTACGCTCTTTTACTAATTATTGAAAGACTTTTTTGGGGATGAAAAACTAAATTTAAAAATTTGCATAATTATTATGAGAAATAATAAATGTGAGCAATTGAACTACATTATTGATCTCTCTTTCTAACCACCTAAGTGGCACTGATATTGGTTGAACTGTGTACATTATTTTACATATTTACAAAGTAAATCATAACAATAATTGAGGACACTGCAGAAGCAAACAAATCTTTGGGTAAGGCATTTAGAAGACAGTGCATTGAATCAAAGGCAAAGATAATGAAGTTTGTAAATAAACAACCCTCGTGTAGAATTGCACCTCTGGTGGCAGAAAATGATGGCTATCTGCAAAGATAGATACCTGCAAAAAAGGTATAAAGTGGGTCACTTATGCAGCTACCATCTTAATTAAAATGAGTAATGCACAGTGCTCACCAACAAATGACAACATTAATTATGATCAAATGACATGTGCAGTCTCATTCACAAAACATCATTCAGTGTCAAACATTCAACTGTTCCTTCTTAAAATCCAAGGACCAACAACATCCTATAAGAGTTCATAGGAGAAGACCATTGTGTCATCACCATACACTTGCTTTCACAACATCATTTCTCACAACATGGCCTCTCTCCGTTTTCTCTTCTTGGCTTTCTTCATTGTGCTGTCACTTCACAGCATTGGTGAGGTCCAAGCTAGTAGAAAACTTTTGGCTCCATCACTTCCTGATTTGGGAAACTTGCCTGTCTTTGAGTTTCCCCCAGGAACCCCATGGCCAGAATACAGGTTGCCTCCATTCTTGAAACCTAACTACCCTGCCATTCCCTCAAGTTACTACTTTTACACTCCACCTGCCACCACACAAACTGCCAAAACTTCTTCCAAGCCTTGAGGACATGCATGCAATTTGGCGTCTTCTTACATATATTGTTGTTATTAGCAGCAAAATAAAGGTTCATGGCCATGCACACCACCCTTCTCACCATCTTTACTTTCTGCTTTAATTTGTATTCCTTATCGATCCCATTTTATGTGCACAATGTTTGGTGTTTCAATGAAAAAAAAGTAACTTGTTTCTTAAATTTTACTACAAATACATCATGACTAGTTTCTTTAAGTACTCGTGTATTTTCATCCCAATCAAGGTTTTGTTTCATAGTTTCTACATTATCTAGACTACTTTTGTTTCAATGTTTCTTCATTATCTAAAATATTGTTTTGTTTCAGGGTTTTATATATAATATTTAATGTGAAAAAGAATTAGAAGTCTCGCGGCATAAACTTGGATACATTATGATTTGCCCCAGGCACATTTCATAATAGATCTTGAAAAGCTTTTTACTTTTCTTATTAAATCAATTATTTATTTTTTTAGTGGTTTTAGTTTACCCGGAAAAAAAAAATGAGATCTCAATGGTGTTTTTGTTCTCAAGTTCAAACTGTTTCAATTTTACTAGCAGTTGTTCTTTGATGTATTTACTTGATCCATCAAAACTCGAGTAATGTATAATAAATAAAATATAAAAATAAACAAAATACAAAAAGAGAAAAAATATAATTTGTGGCTGCTGGGATTCGAGCCCAGGTCTCCACGGCCACAACGTGGAATTCTTACCACTAAACTACAGCCACTTGATGTTTAATACACTAAAAATAAATACCGTCATAATCTGCATTTATTAGTTTTATTTTTTAAGTTTAGAACGAAAGGGAACACATAATAAAGGCGACTTTTCAATATGTAAAGAGCCGAAATCAAATTTAAATCACATGTATCTCACCCACTCGCCAAACTGGATATAGGATAAACCTAATAATTAGTTATATCTTATTTTATTACTAATAACTTACCTATTAGTATAATTATATGTTGTCCCATTATTAACGTAAATGAAATTAGGTTATAATATTTTAAAAATAAAGAGGTTTAAAACATAAAAAAGTTGTAATGATTAGACATTATGTGATCACATATTTTGTGAATGACTTATGCAGTGACAAACTTGTATTTTATCTATGTAATGTATAAAAGTTTGTTGGATTAACAAAAATTAGAGTATCATTAGTAAGATTAATCTCCAACTTAGTGGACTAAAGAAAATTTGTGGTAAGACAAAAAAAATGTATAAGTTTATGAGTGAAAAAATATAATTAAGAAACATTTCTTCAATCAAAATTATATAAAAAAAGTGGGGCAGGTATCAATTTGTCGTAGCACAGTAGACAGATATACAAAACCAAAGAAATGAGAGTTTGTTTAGGAATGGAAATATTAGTATAAAAGAAACATTTTATATCGGATATATGTAGGACCATTTATATCTATTATGAGTCCTACGTAGAATACAGTAAAATCTTATAATATAATACGTAAAATAGATGTGAAAGACATTTAAACTCTTCTTTAAAAAAATCTTATTTTATAAAAGATTATAGTATAAATTTTGAAATATCTGAAATGCAAGCAACAAGTAATAAATATTAAAAAGCAATAAAAAAAGCAGGAAAAAAATGACGGAAACGCGTAGCAAGCTAAAAATGAAAATAAATATGGAAAAGATAAAGAAAACAAAATTAAGATAATATTGACATTTCCTATAAACGTCTCAAAAATACGAATTACAAATAATTTCATTTTTGACGGTCCCGTTTTCTTTATTTTATGTTGTGCACTAAGAATTATTTATAATAAAAAATATTTTGTACTATTATGTCCTCTTAAATAATTATTTTAACATATTCTATCTTTTTTTAAAAATATACACCTTAATTATTTATTATATACTATTTTTTCCGCCTTATCCTTCAACCGGGAAAATTACTTTATACACTTTAATCATTTTGCCTTGTATTTTTTTAATTTGTGGATTAAATTTCAAAATTAATTTCTTTAGTACTCATACATTACACTTTTAAGAGTCTCTTCAGTACTTAATTCTGAATTGCGTAATTCTCATATTCTTTTACGAAAATCATGTTTTCATCATAAATTGTAAAAAAAAAAAATTACAACAAAACACTGATTTGTATAAGTTCATAAAAAATATATTAAATATATAAATCAAAATAAAAAATATCTCTAAAATATCAGTTTTCAGTTGTCAACATTTTCTTTATTCTCTCAATTTATATAATTAATTTTTGTTACATTCCCATCTATTACTTTATATAATAAACACAAGCATGAAAAACGGAGACTAATAAACAAAATAGAAGCAGAGGTAGGGAACTGAGGAACGACAACTCCCACACAGAGCACACAAGCATTTCCAGCAACCACGCGAACGCTGCGTAATTTCCTTCTCCAACGTTCGCATAATCTGTGAGATTCTCTATCTTTCCCTCAATGCCAAAAACCCATTCGCGATATTTCTATTTCATTTATGTATTTATTTACGCTAATTGAATACCAATGAGGTTTTGTTGTTTTTTTGTCTTTATATCTGAGTCATAGCAAATGATTTTTCTGATATTGTATGGTGGGTTCATTCAGTTTCAAGGAAAGTTAATATCTGATGTTTCTAAACTTTATAGGAAAATGTAATTCTTTGGTGGGTATATTGTATGTAGTTTAAGTTACTTGATAGATAGTATGGTGATTGGATTGGAATACATGTGACTTTGCAGGGGCTTATAATTGTGGTTGAATAGGATGGGGAGTGTTAGGGAAGGGAAGTTGAGGTTTTGTATAGACAGAGGAGGCACATTTACCGATGTGTATGCAGAAATCCCGGGTCGGTCTGATGGCCGGGTTTTGAAGCTTCTGTCAGTTGACCCTTTGAACTATGATGATGCACCGGTGGAAGGGATACGGAGGATCCTTGAAGAGTTCATTGGTGAGAAAATTCCACGCAATTCTAAGATACCCACTGATAAGATTGAGTGGATAAGGATGGGTACAACTGTGGCAACAAATGCACTTTTGGAGCGCAAGGGAGAAAGGATTGCAGTGTGTGTGACTCAAGGCTTTCGTGATTTGCTCCAGATTGGGAACCAGGCTCGCCCCAGTATATTTGACTTGACTGTGTCAAAGCCATCAAATCTCTATGAAGAAGTTGTGGAGGTTGACGAGAGAGTTCAGCTTGTTCAGTCTGAGGAAGAAGAAAAGCAGGGTGGTGCTTCTTCATTGCTGGTTAAAGGAATTTCAGGTGAGCTTGTCAGGATTGTGAAGCCTCTTGATGAAGAAGCGCTGAAGCCTATACTGAAAAGGTTATTGGAGAAAGGAATTAGCTGTTTGGCTGTTGTTCTAATCCATTCATACACTTATCCACAACATGAACAACAGGTTGAGAAGTTAGCTTTGAGTATGGGATTCAGACATGTTTCTATATCATCTGCTTTGAGTCCCATGGTTCGTGCTGTTCCTCGTGGTCTAACGGCTAGCGTGGATGCTTATCTGACCCCAGTTATTAAAGAATATCTATCAGGATTCATCTCCAAATTTGATGAGGGAATTGGAAAGTTGAATGTTTTGTTTATGCAATCAGATGGAGGACTTGCTCCTGAGAGTTCCTTCTCAGGGCACAAAGCAATTTTGTCTGGTCCTGCTGGAGGAGTTGTTGGTTACTCGCAAACTCTTTTTGGGCTTGAAACAGATAAGCCGTTGATTGGGTTTGATATGGGAGGAACATCTACAGATGTGAGTCGATATGCTGGTAGTTATGAGCAAGTGCTGGAAACCCAAATTGCTGGTGCCATCATTCAAGCACCTCAGCTTGACATAAACACTGTAGCTGCTGGCGGTGGTTCAAAGTTGAAGTTCCAATTTGGTGCCTTTCAAGTTGGACCCGAATCGGTAGGAGCACACCCTGGTCCTGTATGTTACAGGAAAGGTGGAGAGTTGGCAATTACTGATGCTAACCTAATTCTGGGATATGTTATTCCTGATTATTTCCCTTCTATATTTGGGCCAAATGAAGATCAGCCTCTTGACATCAAGTCAAGCAGAAGAGAATTTGAGGAGCTTGCTAGGCAAATAAATGCTCACCGGAGGAATCAAGATCCATCTTCAAAAGACATGACGGTAGAAGAGATTGCACTTGGGTTTGTGGATGTTGCCAATGAGACAATGTGTCGTCCAATAAGGCAGTTGACTGAAATGAAGGGACATGAGACAAAGAACCATTCACTTGCATGCTTTGGAGGTGCCGGACCTCAGCATGCTTGTGCTATTGCTAGGTCGTTAGGTATGAAAGAAGTTCTCATTCACAAATTGTGTGGGATCTTAAGTGCATATGGAATGGGATTGGCAAATGTTGTAGAAGAAGCGCAGGAGCCTTATTCTGCAGTATATGGTGCTAAATCTATTATTGAGGTCTCACAACGAGAAGCTGTTTTACTGAGACAGGTAAAGCAGAAGTTGAAAAATCAAGCATTTAAAGAGGAAAATATTTCTACAGAAACGTATTTAAACTTGAGATATGAAGGTACAGACACTGCCATTATGGTCAAAAGACAAGCTGAAGATGGACAATCATATGATTATGCCACTGAGTTTGAGAGATTGTTTCAGCAGGAGTACGGTTTTAAACTCCAGAACAGAAACATTGTGATCTGTGATGTTAGAGTTCGTGGTATAGGAGTTACCAATATATTGAGACCACAGGCTATAGAAGCTGCGTCTGGCAGTCCTATAGTCGAAGGCTACTATAAGGTTTACTTTGGGAATGGTTGGCTGGAAACACCTCTCTATAATCTTGAAAAGTTGGGCTATGGGCATATGATGTCTGGGCCAGCAATCATCATGAATGGAAATAGTACTGTGATTGTAGAGCCCAACTGTAGAGCCATCATAACCAAATATGGAAACATCAAGATTGAAATAGATTCCCCTTTAACCAGTGTTAAAATATCAGATAAAGTTGCAGATGTTGTACAGCTCTCCATCTTCAATCACCGATTTATGGGTATAGCTGAGCAGATGGGAAGGACACTACAAAGAACTTCCATTTCAACAAATATCAAAGAACGACTTGATTTTTCCTGTGCTCTATTTGACCCTAGTGGGGGCCTGGTTGCAAATGCACCTCATGTTCCTGTCCATCTAGGTGCCATGTCTAGTACAGTTCGGTGGCAGCTCAGTTACTGGGGTGACAATCTAAGTGAAGGAGATGTTTTGGTTACGAACCATCCATCAGCTGGAGGTAGCCATCTTCCTGATATAACTGTTATTACACCTGTTTTCTTCAATGGGAACTTGGTATTTTTTGTGGCAAATAGAGGGCATCATGCAGAGATCGGGGGTACTACTCCTGGAAGCATGCCTCCATTTTCAAAGTCCATATTAGAGGAAGGAGCTGCCATTAAGGCATTTAAGCTTGTGGAAAAAGGCATCTTTCAAGAAGAGGGAATCATTAAGCTTCTGCAGTTCCCTAGTTCTGATGGTCAGGGAAATAAGATCCCAGGATCTCGCAGGATTCAAGATAACTTATCAGATCTGCGAGCACAAGTAGCAGCAAATCAAAGAGGAATTGCTCTAGTTCAAGAGCTCATTGAGCAGTATGGTCTGGAAACTGTTCAGGCTTACATGAATTATGTACAGGCTAATGCAGAAGCAGCAGTAAGAGAGATGTTAAAGTCTGTTGGTCGTAGCATTTCATCCAAGTCAAATGAACTTGCAACTATCGAAGAAGAGGACTACATGGATGATAGATCCGTTATTCATTTGAAACTGAGCATTGACTCTAATAAAGGAGAAGCAGTTTTTGATTTTGCTGGGACAAGTGCTGAAGTTTATGGTAATTGGAATGCACCAGAAGCTGTAACAGCTGCAGCTGTCATATACTGTGTTCGTTGTTTAGTGAATGTTGATATTCCTCTCAATCAAGGTTGTTTGGCTCCAGTGAAGATTCTTATCCCAGAGGGCTCATTTCTCTCTCCTAGTGATACTGCTGCTGTGGTAGGAGGTAATGTCCTTACATCACAGAGGATAACTGATGTTATATTCACTGCATTTCAAGCCTCTGCATGTTCACAGGGATGTATGAATAATTTTACATTTGGAGATGATACCTTTGGTTACTATGAAACCATTGGAGGTGGAAGTGGAGCTGGTCCTACTTGGGATGGGACCAGTGGAGTACAGTGCCACATGACAAATACAAGAATGACTGATCCTGAGATTTTTGAGCAAAGATATCCAGTGATTCTACACAAGTTTGGACTTAGAGAAAACAGTGGTGGAGATGGATTTCATAAAGGAGGCGATGGTCTTCTTAGAGAAATAGAGTTTAGGCGCCCAGTAATTGTTAGCATTCTTTCTGAGAGGCGCGTCCATGCACCAAGAGGGCTCAAGGGAGGGAAAGATGGTGCTCGTGGAGCTAACTACCTTATAAGGAAAGATAAACGAAAGATTTATCTTGGTGGTAAGAATACTGTTGAGGTGCTTCCAGGGGAAGTTCTTCAAATTTTGACTCCTGGTGGTGGCGGATGGGGTTCTCCATTGTAAAGTTTCTCGTCTGTTGGATGAGAAAATTGTAAGAAACAACTTCATGTTTGCTGTTTTGGTTACATGACATCAAAAGTTGTGTTGTTATTATGGATTGATATCCTATACACATCAATAAAATAAAATAATTGAATCTCTATCTTAATATTTTTGTTAAATTATTTTCAGAACTTTTACCCTCAACTTGATCACACAAGTTTCTTCACAGTTCGTCTACGCAAGCTCTTTTTTATTTCATAATGTTGAGACATTTCTATCAAACATAGAATCTCTGCGATGTTTCTCAGAGATTGGATCCCCGATCTTCTATTCAGTCATCATACAAGTGAGCTGTAGAAAGGGGTTCTTGGGAGCAGACGTGAAACTCTTCTGCCGTCAGTATTTGAACCTGCAAGGCTTCTCAATTAAATCTATTGATATATTACCTTCAGTGTTCGTCTAGTTTTTGACAAGTAGCAATTTGAATGACGTCTGTCTTTGACGAATTTTTCCCTTTTGAGAAGTGACTTGTAAATATATAGTTTAACTCTCTCTAGAAGCATATACATCCACCCAAAAGAGCTTCGTACTACCTTGAGGAGATTCTCGAGGATTAAAAGGTAGGTCATATATATTGAGGAGCTTTTGGCTCTTCCATACAACAACATAACTTTAAATAATATCTAGATTATGCGTAAGGTGAGTTAGACAACTTAGAGAGTGTATCATACTTTGTCAACATATAGTATTTAATTCTTCATGCTATATAAGACACTGTATCCTCTGGTTTTGGTTGAATTGGGACTTGGATTCTTCTAGGATCTGCTTGATGAAATTTGGCTTCGGAGTCAAATCTTATAAGGGTATCTTACTGTGCCTTTTGTTTGTTGGATCAGCTTCTGTTTAACTAACAGGCTTCTGTTGTTGGAAATGAGGATTGTAGTATTTTGCTATTTTTTATTCTCCTTTGCGTTGGATAAACTTATTTGGTTGAAAGATTTTGCTACTGGACCAAGATTTTGCTATTGGTGCCATAAAACTGCAGATTAGGATGCATCCAATGGCCTCTTTCAGTCTCAGCGGCTGGCACAATTGGTCAGTTTCCTCTGCAATCCAAGATATCTTGATTAGAATTTATGGCACGAACTACATCAAGAAAATCTCTGAATTTCTGCTATTCATGATGAGACTCTAGTTGACAGTAAAAGTATTTTTAATTTCTTCACAGAAGTTGGAATGAGAAAACATGATAACAATAACCAATTCAATTATGGGGATGCCTAGATTTTCCATTGGTATATACTTGTGAGATTGGTTAGTCTTGCAGGCTAAAAACACTAGAAGTGATAACAAACTAATAATTTGAATGTGAATTTTGTTACTTGAAGCAAAGTTGTGGCCTAAGAAAGGGAAACGTACGCAAGTGTTGTTGCATGAGTCATGTGTCTTCCCTTGTAAGTTAATTCAACCTTCAGGTTTTGAAGGTAAAGTGTGATAATTTATTCTACCTGAAATTGGCCTTTTATTTGGCAAGTAGTCATCTAGCGTGTTTCTTCCTAAAACATGCAACAAAAGACCTGCAAAATGGTTGAATAGATGAATATCTATCTATGTATAGATAGAGTTGATTTTTGCAATGGAAGTATGCTCTTCCCTCGTTACTGATTTGGACATTTGATTAAGTTTGGATGTTGGACCTAAACCAGAAACAGTGGGACTAGAGTTTCGTCCATTGCATTTTGTACCCGCGTGTTTTAAACCTACACACCCCATGGGGTGGTGGTAAATTGACAAAACTACTCCGGCATTTTTTATTACACAATCCACTTTAGAAATATATTTCAGAATATACAACTCAGAATATATTAAACAATATATTAAGCAAGAATAAAATCCAAATCATAAACAAGAATAGAAAATTATAATTGTCTATTAATAAACTCAATTGTCTCCAAGACTAATATATGTAATGTAACTTTCAATATTTGGATAAACACATAAGGTGAAGACTATAACTTAGCCTTCTTTATATAATATGTAGATCACAATATGTCTGCAGTTAGTAAGACCATCCTGCAATTTTACTTGTTTTAATTTGAAATATATAATATAATTGATAACTAACTAAGAATACGAATGTAAAACATAACTGTACACATTTGAAAATATTTAAACAAAATATGATTTGTACATGTCTAAGACATATGAGTCGACGTAGACTGATATCTGTAGGAGATTTACTTCGTAATGAACATTATATGTAATAGTAATCGCATATCCCATATCAGACATGGTCATCTATTTGTCTACATTAGCATATGAAGACAGTAATAAGAGAATTATCATTGGAGAAGTTGGAAAAAAAGTTTGTAACGTATGTAATAAGTTATGGTTGACATCCTATCCAGCAGTAATAACATTTTTAGTTGGTCTACTAGTTCATTATCACCTAACAATGTAGCATATTCATCACAAGTCCAATTTTTTTTAAAAAGAAAGTCATTTTGACAAATGACCATGAATCTTCCACCATTCCCAACCATACAACAATAGATCGATAATTATAATGACCATTAACCTTCACATCAATAACATCAACTATGTAAGGGTGATTGTTATCTTTTTCCCTCTTCTTGTTTGACTTTCATATAGAAAAATTTTGCTTGACTTCCATATAGAAAAATTATCATGCATAGAATGAATAACATCAACTTGCTTAAAATATAATGAGTCAGATTTTATAGACTTATCAAATCTATTTCTCAACTTTTTTAGATTCCTTAACTTTTACCTTATTTACTGTTGTACATATTGATGTCATATACTTGAATGCAATTTTAAGTAACTTGTTCTTAATTGTTATTTTGTATACAATGTTAACTTGTTTAAAATGATTCAAAATAGCATCAAATTTTTGTTAAATATCAACTCAAAAGATAAATCATCTTTAAAATATTTAAAATAGCATTAAATTTTTGCTAAATAGTCAACTCAAAATATGAATCATAATAGAATATTAGAAAAATTTAGAATATTTCTCGTAACAAGAATTGTCTTTAGAAAAATGCTATCAAAGTTGCATGTACAAAAACTACTCATTTTATTATATATAACAAGATAATTAATTACTCATTTTAACATCGTATTTTTTTTATAAATATATATTTAGTTTTTATTTTACGTTTATAACGACTTCTATCAATAGATTGAAGTGAAATAATTTTATTGTATTTTGTTAATTATTTGTTATTTGAAAATTATATTTTGTCTGACCAAGATGAGCTATATGCAGTACACAACTTTCCTACAAACCAACATATTTATCATTAAATTGTTTTTGTCCCAATCCAAAAGTTGCCGACATTTCTATATACTTTATAATTAATCTGTAACTTCCTTGGCTTAGCTAGGTCATTTCAAGCTAACAACTACTGCAACTTATTATCTCTTCTTTTTCTTTAACAATATTTAAATAGAATAAAAAATATCCCTCTCTCTCTCGTCCCCAAGTTTGCAAGTTCAACATGCTAAATATTAGTAGATAATAACACTTGAAACTCTAATTTGGCAAAGTCACAGTGTTTGTCCAGTACTAATTTTATTAAGTACCAGTGACAATTACGTGCAAGCAATTTTAAAAAAGAAAAAGAAAATAATAAAATAATTTTCTTATAAGACTGCTATATAACCAACCACTCGTTAGTCCTCACAAGAATTAAGGTGGAAAAAAAATTGTCCTTTTGGGTTTTTGGTGGGTTGGGCCAGAACAAAAAGAGGTGAGTCCAGCAACACCGACATAGGAGCCGCCATGAAAATAAAATCTATGCAAACAAAAAAGTAAAACAAGAACCGCGTCAAAGAGTCAAAATTTAGAAAAACATGTTTTTTCCTCTTACGTTACATATAAATCCTTAGTCAAAGTTCCAACCTCTTCTCACCTAACCCTTCATTAATCATCTCCAATCCGATCTCTTCTTCCATTCCCATGTTACTCTGATTCTTTCTCTCTCACATGGAGCTTCATCCCAGAAAGTTGAAGTCATATGAACCTCCATTGGGTTCTGTTGACCCATCTGATGTTTGGAATGGAAGTCCTCCCAAAAACCACAAAACAACCACATACTTGATCGTCTGTTTTTCCATTGTAGCAGCCGTTTTCGTTGTCCTCTGCTCCTACGCCATCTATGTCAAGTTTTTCTCTCGTGGGAACAGGTCTGTGAGGAGAACCTTGTCACGGCCTCAAACTGAGGAAGATTTCTTGGACGAGGAAGAACATGGCCCTGTGGTTGACCACCCGATCTGGTACATCCGCACCACTGGCCTCCAACAATCAGTGATCGGAGCCATCACCGTTTGCAAGTACAAGAAAGATGAAGGCTTGATTGAAGGGTCGGAGTGTTCCGTTTGTTTGAGCGAGTTTGAAGAGGATGAAAGTCTCAGACTTTTGCCAAAGTGTAACCACGCTTTTCACTTGCCTTGCATTGACACCTGGCTCAGATCGCACACCAATTGCCCCATGTGCCGTGCTCCTATTGTTACTGACCCCACAAGGGTTCCATCCATGGACCCCAATGCTTTTGGTTCGAGGTCTTTTGTGGAGATGGATGTTTCGGAAAGTCGTGGTGGAGGTGAACATGAACATGCTCATGCTCATGCTCAAGCTCAAGCTCAAGCTCAACATGGTGATGATTTGTTGAGGGGTGAGGAAGAGGAAGAAGTTGAAGTGTGTGAAACTGAGAACTTGGCTTCAGAAGTGGTGGCTGTGCAGCCAAGAAGATCAGTGTCTCTGGATTCTTCTGCTGCTGCTAAGATCAGTCTTGCTCTTGCAACTGTTGTGTCAGGAGATTCTCATGGGAATACCTCAAAGAGGGTTAAAGGTGGTTGCAGTTCTTCTTCTTCTTCTTCTTCTTCTGCTAGTTCCATCAAGAGGTCTCGATCCTTCAATGCCAGACATTTAATATCATGGTATAGCCGCAGCCAGAGAAAGCCAAACGCTCCATTGAGAAGCTTCTGATTGTTTGGAAGTTGAAACTCTTGGCTCTGTAAGTTCTCAAGAAAAATTATTAGGTACTCTGGAACCTCCTGTGATTTATAGTCTTCATAAATCTCTATATAACATACACTCAACTTTTTCTGGTGTTTATGAAAAAGATTAACAACACTTAATTATACGTTACATAGAGATTAATGAGGATCATAAACCTTACAGTTTTCCAGTGTTTTCCAACTAGAGTGTAGTTTCTGACTCTCAACAAGGTGAGGGTTTGAAGGGTTTCTGTGTGAATGAACGAAATAGGCCATGTGATGATCAAGTGTACCTAGCAAGTATAATGGCAAAGCAAAGGTTGTGAATGAATTGGAGGATTATCCTTTGCCTTGTTTGGCTCACAAGGTACTATGTGTGATGTGTGTTCAGTTTTCTAAGAGGCAATTTACCAACCAATTTATGTGTATACCTTTTTTCTCATCCAACATGATGCATGGATGCTGAAAATAAATGCAGGGCATATTGTCTAACATTCTGCAATTAATGTATAGTAATATCTTCCAGTACTCTGAAAATTATGGAATCGTGTTTGCACAATTTGATCCTAGTCGAAAGGTAAAAATTACTGATAATGAAAACTAAACTAGCAAACAAGGTTTAGGTTACAAATTGCAATTGCTATCACAATTTGATGATGAAGGAGTTTTCAGAAACTCAAAATTCACATTGTAACATGTTTTAAGATCTCTTTCAGTGGATAGTTGAAAAAAATGATACAATTTGGTCATGTAATAAAGCCATGACATGAGACAACAAACAATTCCTCTCTTATGATTTGGTATGGGACAACCAGGAATGAAAACGCATTTATGAATTTAGATAATGAATATTTCAGTATTTGCAGCTTATTCATGTTTTTTATTGCCAATAAATTTCTTAGGCAGATTCGAAAAACCAAAAGAATTAGTTTTAATCCGCCCAAAAAAATTAAATTGAACTAGATTATTCTTTGGACAATCTATTTAGCCATGTCTTAAATCAATTTAGTTTTAATTATTTCATAGACTTATAGATTGACTTACAATTGCTATGAATGATTTCTTACAAAATTGTAACATAGAGTGAATTGAATTATTTATTAGAAAATAGTAAATATATATATATATATTAGAAAATATTGTGAGATGTAAATGAATGTAAAAAATCTGACCTTTTATTTTTATGTTGTTTTTAATTTTTATTTTATAAATTTAATAATGAGAATGAGTGAGAATGACTTCTTTTCAACTCTTTTACGCTCCCTTACCCTCCGTTTTTATTTTTAATATATATATATATATATATTAATGAGGAGAAGTGAAAGAAAATTGAATTCTAATATATATTATTCATGGACCACACATTCGTAATAATCTGAATTGTTAATTTGAAATTAAATAGACTCAGAGTAAGAATACTTGTTCTTAGATTAAGTGGATCTCTTCTCTTCTTTTTATTACATCATTATTTACTTCTTTTATAGGTTTCTTCCTTCTCTTATTTTATCAATTTTTTTTCTTAGTAATACATCCTAAAATTGGGATACTCGGACCACTACTCAAATTAAAATATGTCAAGATATCAATAAAATAATTTTCTTTTAATATTTTCCATGCTTCATATATAGTTGGTTTTTCAACAATCAGTGGTATTTAGATTAGCTTACTTTTGAGATTAAGAAAATAACATTTTTTTATTTGTTTTAAATCACATGTTCTTTTAAACAATTGTATATTGAGTATAATATTGAATTCTTTAAGTTTATTATGTATAAATTATTTAGATTGATAATATTAAATTATTTGATATTTATTTATTACAGTGTTATATTATAATTTAGTTGGGAGAAATTAAGATTGGGAAATTTATATAAATATAAAAACCTGCAATTTATATAAAGTTGAAACCCATATGAATATTATAAAAAATAAATAAAATTGTTGGGATGTTTTTGGAAATATATTTTGAAAATGTTATATGGAGGAGCTTGTCATTTAATTTTATTAATGTATTATATAACAAAATATTACATATTTATAATATTTTAATTTTAATTTTCGAAATCTAAATAATAAATATTTTTATATTTATATAAAAGATATTTCTAAAAAACTTAAGAGATTTTCTAAAAATTAATTTAAATAAAAAATATTGAATAAATATTCTTAAACATTACTCCTTCATCAAATCTAACACAAAACTTTAGTTTATTACATGAACTTTGAATATTTCTAATTTATTTGATCTTAAATCACACAAAGTTTATTTTCAAAAGGCATCTTATAAACTTCTCTTAATAATTGAGCGACACTTGATAATTTTTATTAATTTTAAGAGCATATAAGATATAAAAAAATTAATTTAATATTTGAATGAATTTTAATTGCTATTATTCTTATACTTTCACAACAATTTACAATTTATTCTCCATACTTAATTTGTAGTTTAGAAATATCTGATTTATTGAGTTGTTGCTGGATGAGTCATGTAATTTGGACAACCAATTCCTATAAGTCAATCTTTTTGTGGATTTGTTAGTAATATCACAAGAAGTAGTTTCTTTTTTTATTTATTCTCAAAGTAATTATAGACAATTTTTTTTAATAAGTAATAAATGTTTCATATTTCTTTAGTATGATTATCAAAATTTTCTCGACTAATTTATAATGGAAAAACTCCTTATACAATAATTTTATGTTGTTAGCTATACTTAATAATTTATTTGAGTATTATTTAATTGTTTTAAATTCTTTCATTTTCGGCAACTCAAACTCCTTTATTAAATTTAACAGTTTCATGTCTGAATTTTCTTGTTTCCTACAAATTCTCCTTTCAAATAATTTAAAATTTCTTTGGATCATGATTCTGATAAAGATATTTGTGAAACACCAACAAATATAATTTCACATTTATCTTGTTTTTTTTTTTCTCTTTTGCATTTTGATTGGTCATGGTAAGATTTTCTAACAGTGGATTAACGATGTAATTGTTTTTTACAACTTCTCATAAGTTTAGCTCCTCTAGATCAATTTGTATAGCCTATATATGATAGCTTTCATCACTAAAGTGTAGAATAACGAGTTATGAAAAATTGTTCTCCTTCCATCATAGATCTTGCATGAATGAATGTTAACTTTTGATGGTATGAGATTTTGAATTTTAGAAATATATTTTAGATATATTGTATGGAGAAACTTATTATTTTATTTTACTTATGTACTTTATATACATGTGTATCAAATAATCTTAATTTCTTAAATCTAAATAATAGATAAATATTATACAAAAGATATTTCTAAAAAAATCATAAAAACTAATTGAAATAAAAATATTAAACAAATATTCCTAAAAAAATGTAAATGTCAAAATTGTTAACCTGACCTAGAAGAAAAATATGCCAACCCTGGTCCTCTTTGTTTTCATCAAACCTCTTCCAAAGTCTAATTTGTGACATATGTGATAGTTACGCGACAACAAATGAACACATGAATGGTGGCTAACTTAACGTTAGACACGTTTCAGATAGCTATGAACCGAGTCATGATAAGAATGTCACCCCATTTCCTTCAACTTTAAGTGCCAAGCCTTACTCATATTGGTCACTTTCCAACTTTCTCTTCATTATCACTTATTTAGTTTCTATAATGGCTACAACAGCTTGTGAGGTTGGCCAAGTACAATCCAATAATAGAAAAAGTTTCACAAGCGTGAAAGCACTCACTGAATCGCCAGAACTCACTTCCCTCCCACCTTCATACACTTACACCACCAATTCAGATGATGAAATAGTGGCAGACCCAGATGAAGATGATCCAATTCCTGTCATTGATTATTCTCTCTTGGTCGCTGGCACACCTGATCAGAGGGCCAAAACCATCCAGGACTTAGGCAAGGCTTGTGAGGAGTGGGGGTTCTTCATGCTCACCAATTACTTTGTGTCAAAGAGCATCATGGAGAAAATGGTTGATCAAGTGTTTGCTTTCTTCAATCTTAGAGAGGAAGAGAAACAAGAGTATGCAGGTAAGGATGTGATGGACCCTATAAGGTATGGCACCAGCTCCAATGTTTCAATGGACAAAGTCTTATTCTGGAGGGATTTCCTTAAAATCGTGGTGCACCCAGAATTTCACTCTCCTGACAAACCACCTGGCTTCAGGTTCTACCTCAGTTTCTTCCACCTTTTTAAGAGCCTCTTTGATGACAGTTACTTATAACTTCTTAAAGATTCTTAAATTTAAGCACCAACTCTTAACATCATAGGATCAAATCTTATATAAGAATAATTGCTTCTATAAAAACAGTTGCTTATTCCTTAAGATGTCGCATGCTAAAGTCTAAGATACATATTTAGATATTTATAAAGAAATCATAAAGCATGATAAGCATATACTTAATTCTGCCAATACAAATTTAAACATACTTCAAATCTATATATATGTGGTATTGGATTATTGTTGATGTTAAATGCAGAAGAATGTGTATTAAGTAGTAACTAAGATATTAGGTATGCTAAATTTGGAATGTTTTGCTGTGAAGGGAAGCATTAGCAGAGTACAGTAGAAGAACCTGGAAACTGGGAAAGGACCTACTGAAAGGAATATCGGAAAGCTTGGGATTGGAAGCCAATTACATAGAGGACACAATGAACCTAGATTCTGGTTTACAAATGATAGCTGCAAATCTATATCCACCTTGTCCACAACCTGAGCTTGCAATAGGAATACCGCCCCATTCTGATCATGGCCTCTTGAACCTCCTCATGCAGAACGGGGTTAGTGGCCTTCAAGTGCTTCACAATGGCAAGTGGATCAATGTCAGTTCCACTTCAAACTGCTTGCTAGCCTTTGTGTCTGATCATCTTGAGGTACATAATAACAAATCCTGGTTAAAATTGTGTTGTATTAGGTACATATGGCTAGCCCAATAAGATCTGTAAATATGAGTTATGTGTAATTCATTTTATCATAGACTTAGTTTCTCTAATTAGCCTATGCTTATGATATCTATCCCTTTCATCCTCTGATTACCAACAACAGCTAAAGATTTTGTTTCTTTTCTAACAGCAATTTTAACTGTGGCATCCTCTTACCCTTTTGCTTTTGCAATAGGTTGTGAGCAATGGCAAGTACAAGAGTGTGGTGCATCGAGCAGTAGTGAGCAACAAAGCTACAAGAATTTCTTTAGCAGTAGTAGTTGCACCCTCCTTGGACACTGTGGTGGAACCGGCTAAAGAGCTGCTAGACAATCAAAGCAATCCTGCAGCCTACATTGGGATGAAACATAGAGACTATTTGCAACTTCAGAGCAGCAACCGGCTCAATGGGAAGTCTGTGCTAGACAAAGTTAAAATCTGAATGTGAATCAGAGTTACCTTAGGCAATAGCCTCAAAAGTTAGTGTTTGAGGCCTATGTTTTATAAACTATAATAAGCCAGCCAAAGGGATCTAGTTTTATATGATGAATCAGATGAGGACATCTTGATTGATTTTACATCCCCGGACTATGCAAATTCCATTTCTAAAGTGCAAGATTAATTTTACCTGCTTAATAAAATGAAAATTTTCCTGCTTTTTTCTTTTTTATATTTAAAATGCAGAGTATTAAAAGAAAATCTGTTATGTTTCTATTTATTCGAAGCCTTTTACCAATTGTTAATAGTAGTTCAAAAAGGAAGTGGCAATGCCAGATCTTAAGGGAGGGAAGAGTTGATAGAAAATATTTCTAATGTTTTGGTTTTATGGACATATCTCAAAGAAAAAAAGTACTGTGAAACTAAAGAAATTAAGGCTTACATCATGCTACCTTTCCTAGCACTTTCCTCCATTCGTATTAATGATAAATATTAAATTATGTATTATCATGTAGATGTAGTTGTTAGATGACGTTTGACTAATTGTTCAGTAATCCCTGTCCATTGGCGTAAATTTGGGAGAAAAATGAAGTTGGCACTATAATAAGTTATTATATATAAATTATTATACTTGCTAATCTCTATTTTTATGGGACTTTTTACTGTTACATTCTTATTAAGAGTGTTAGGCAGGATAACAGTGTAATTTATACAAATAATTGAGCCATTCATTGAAATTAGCACATCTTAATCTTGACACAGTTGACATCTTTTCATTTCATAGCCAATATTACCATGACTATCGAAACAAATAATGAAATATACAGATTAAGCCTTCAAAAGCTTATCCTTATCAAGTTCATATTATAGTATTCATCCTCATCACTTGTCTTGTCTCACATTCTTCATTGCATATCACATCCGGTTCTACCTTCAAACTCCACCATCAAAGGAAAGTTCCATCTTCGACACCACTTACAACTTCATACACCAACTGCTCCAAGACACGTTTCTTCCACTCCAGGATCTCCATTATGCACTTGGAGCCCTTGAAGGGCACACATGGTTCATGTCATGAGTTCCATTGGCACGAAGGACGTGAAGGGTCATGGAACTCTAATGCTTTGGCATGGCTTGAGGCTGTGACTTATGGCACCACCTTCATGAGAGAGGTTTAACTCCTGTCTCATAATCATTACAACTATGACAATTTGTGGTATGGCTATGTGCTAGGTCCCATTTGTGGCTTGCATAAGACGAACAATTTCTCATGTTGCCCTCGTGGGCTTGTGGGCTAGCAAGTTGATGGAGGACACGTTTAATGGGCCATCAATTATTGAAAGATTTGTTGGAGGTGATGAAGATGGGCCAGTGTTATTTGAGGAGGCTGTAGTTATTTGAGGAACAATGAGGGTGGCATGTCAAGGGAAAGAAGCATGGAGGTGTATGATCTTTGATAGAGCTCGTAACAACATTTGAAAGAAGAGAAAAAATCTTGAATTTTATTGCTAACCTTAAATCAAATCCAATAGCCATGTAGTAAAGAATGACGTTAAGGAATAGAAAGAATTTAATTGCAAATAATTATAACTAGAGGTTATTAGGAGAACCTTTGAGTATCAAAGTGTGAGTCTAAGTTCCATATTTAAGTAGAAATAAGTAAGTGTCGGAATGGGTAATGGTTGTAGGAACTATCACTAATTATGTGAGCTTAAAGGGAGTGATGTAGGAATCAATTATATGCATGACTCTGTTTTATAGGAGAGGGCCAATATCTTTTAAGAATGAAGCGATTGTGGCAAAAATATTTCAAAAGGAGTGTGCTAGGATGGAAGGTTGCTGGTCCATGGTAACTGATGCCAATAATTTCTCCTTTTATAAGCACCTAAATGGTTATTAAGCTCAACAATCTATTTATTAGCAATATACATGTAGGGACTCATATCCTATGTCCCTCTTTTTCATGTTCCCAATTATGTCCCCTGATAAAGTAATTTAACTAAACAAAATAAAATATTGCCAAAGAGATGTAATGGTTTTAGCTGGCACTTTGGGGAATTTTATTTGAAGATTAGATTGAATTGGGAACTAAGAAATAAGTTTGAATTTGAATACATACTTCATGAGATCCATAATTTTTCCACTACAAAATTTGTCATATTATATATTATATCTATATATGCCCCCAAATATTCATCTATCAAGCAAAAGAAGCACCATAAAATAAATAGTCATAGTCACATTCACATTCACACTCAAAAAAAGGTCAATCACCATATGAAAAGTTAAGCTATTGAGTTGGACAGATATTTTGAACATGGTGCTCAGTTGGCCAACATGTTTGTCATGGAAAGAAACAGCGGTGTGATGGAATTCTTTCCCAAATGTTGATTGAAACTTGCTGGTTATGGAGATGAAACATCAAGGAATCTGGAGGGACCCAAGTGGAGATGACTGTCTGTCCATATTCAGAAGATAACCAGAGATGCCTATCTATATTCAGGAATGCTAGAATTGGACACAATGAAATCCCTTTTTCAGAGTGAGCTACAAAAGTTTTGACTGAAGTCATGACAAGGAAGATTCAAAAAAATTCAACTAAGAGAAAAGCTTCTACTTATTTTGGTTGTGCTTGTCACTAGATAAGCAACATACATTTTTCTTATGTTTATATCACCAAGGTTGTTAAATTGAAGTCTTCATATTTATACACGTCTGTCTCAAGGTGGGAATCATATCAAAATGCACATCACTGGTTAGCATTTATCTTTGTATATTTGCTATGACAAAGCAATGGAAAGCAGTGATCATTAGATGTAGTGTGAAAATCTTCAAGAAAAACGAGATCAGAAGAAGGAAATTTTGAATAGTTTTGGCTCAGCATGTCTATTAGAGTGATCTTCCAGGATCCACCAAACAATAGGTGGATCCCATAGAATGATTATTGCAATGAGACAAATATGAATCCATTATTGAAATGGGTCTATAATGAAGTCAGGGATTCTTCAATTTCAGTCAATGGAATGCAACTTCTGCTATGGTGTCAATGCACCATGCACTTGCATTCTATTCTGATGTACCTTTTCCTTAATCAGTTAGCCACAATTTCATCATCCTTTAGTGCTCTTTGTCACAGAAAGCAACCCCTGCTTCTATTAAGTCGATGCATGGTGATTCTCCACATTGTAAAAAATCAAAACCATATTTGGGAATGTTAACAAATCAATTCCACACCAATAATGCAATTGCAATATCCTCTGGCATTCTTTACATTGTTGGTTGTGGTTGCTGGGTTCATTTTGTTGGCTAGCTCGCAAATGAACGTGCAACTAATTATTATGTCATCCACGACAGAAACCTAACAAAATTAAAATTTCTCTAACATTATACCAAAATAGGTAAAAAATTTGAAACAGTTACATTACTAACACATGATTGTTGTCAGAAAAAAGGTAACTGTAGTTAGGGATCATTAACAGATTACTGTAACATAACACTTACATTTTACTTCACTGCAAAGTCAGAATATACAATACATCATATTTTCTTCCCTCTTCTTCTTTATATATTTATACTATGCTGGTTCTATTTTACATCATTTTCTTATTGGGTCCAATAAATTATGCCCTATTCTGTTTTTCTATCCATAATAATCCTTTCAAAGATTTGTAAACTATTGACTTTCTGTTCAGTCTATATTTCTCAAACTACAACAACATAGGAATATTTGTTCAGATTTGGTCAAGCCAGAAAGAGAATGTTTGTTCCATAAATAGGAACCTTTATGCAGTGAATTCTCAATCAAATAGGATTTCTTCAGATGACTCAAATACATGAAAGGACTTTATTTTTTTCAGTTCTAGTAAAGTCTCATGAATAAATTGTTGTACCATAGCATAGCATATTTTACTATGGATGTGGCAAAGCACCATTTTCAAAATTGATTTCAGTGGTGCAGAAAGCTGACCAATTATTTTGAGGGCTTCCATTGAAAGCTGATAAATAGGAACCATTGTCCAATATGCTTATAAATTTTTCTTATTCTATATGGCAAAGACTATAAATGTAACAAGAACCTTCAAAGAAAAGTGAGTTCAAAGCATTGAAATAGTTAACACTGTACATTAATTGTTAACCCCAAGAAACAAAAGCTAGATTTACCCCAATAATTGTACATTGTGGATTAAATGATTGCTGCAATATGGTTAAAATTTCAGCCGAATTCATAAAACATGGAATGTGCATTATTATTGGCATGGGAATGGATGAAGAAATGGAGAGAAAAATGAAAAATTAGAAATGGAGAGGGCATGTATGTGTAGATTGTAGTGAAGGGATGAATGCATGATGGTTGAGGCATGTGGGGCAAGAATTGGAGCCTACGAGGCTCAACTCCCACTGCTTACATTGAATCTCTCCCTTTCACATATTTTCACAAACTATCATCAATCTATGTGTACATTTATATGTTATAATTCATAAAATCTTAAAATATATATTTAAATTTTCAAGGACAAAAATAATTATATTTTTTTAGAGAAATACTCAATAGTTTAGAAATATTACAAGGATGCAAATATCCTAATTTATAATATAAAAATAAATGGTATTATGAAGAGATTGAAGGATATTGATAAGGTAATTGGCAGTTGGCCCCAATGCCATTCCTATCCTCATGGTTGTTAGGAAGCATGTATTATATATTATGTTATATGTCTTATTCTTTATTCAATTTTTTAATCAAAACCTCACTCACACATTACAATAATTTCATCTCCCACGATTGCAACAATTTTCTAATCTTCTTTATGACACATATATTAAATATAAACACTTTAAAATTTGAACAGTGGTTTTCTTTTTAAATGTTTGTATGAGTTTTAGATTCAAGTTTTACTATCTTGGTTGTAAAAAATGTACTTGTTATGCATAAAATAACTGTAATTAATGTTTGGAGTAGCAATAACTATACATAAATATACGTTTACTGATGGGTTAATTAACTTATTGGTCACATAAAATAATAATGTTTTGATTTTGATTTTGATTTTTTTGTCTATTTTTTATAGCTTTAGTTTATATTGTTAACTTTTTTTTTCTCATTAAACATCCTCATGATTATTTTCATTTAAATTTAGTTAAAACACATTCTGAGTCAGACTAAAAAGTTATCACTCTTTTAGAATTTAGATCGACCTGTTACAATTTTTTGGACTGCACAAATCAAGTGCATTTCATGTTCAAACTTTTTAACTTTTTTTAGATGGATTATGAAGGGTGAGCATTATAAGTACATTTGTTTTGACCACAATTAAGAAATCGTTAAATCAATAATTTCAGTAGTTCTGAGTTCTTATTGAACTAATTTGTTTAAATTTAAGATATTTTTCAATTAAATATTATAAACCACATATATAATCAAGCAGCAAAGGATGTGGCACACTCCTTAACCGATATTAGTAATCTATTTTTAAAATTTTATATTACTAAACTAAATTTATGCAACCTCTACTAAATATAAAACTAATAAAAAGTGAGCATCCACGTCAATTTATTTATTAATAAAAAGTGTGCTATGAAAAATGTAAAAATAGTTTAATAATAATATTTTTTTCGTAAGTGGACAATAAATTCTAATATCATAAGTAATTGCATTTGTTTTTTATGGAGATGATGGATAGAATTGTCAAATGCATCGATCTGTTTAGCTGAATTTCTTACAAAATTAGGTGCTATTAGTTTGACTTGTCTCATCAATCACATCAACCTAACTTAAATTTACTTATTTTAACTTTTGAAAAGTAATTGGATTAGTGTATTCAACTTATTTAATTATAAGCACCAACATGACTTGTCTCATCAATCACATCACCCTAATTTAAATTAACTTATTTCAGCTTTTGGAAAATAGTTATGTTCGTGTATTTAACTTATAGGGACCAACATCATACTGCTCACTACATCAACATTTGATAGGGTGGGACGCATCATAAAAGGGTTGCATGAAGAAGGAAACGGAGACAAAATCACCATTAATTATGTGGGATTGAGACACAGACTCAAGTACACTATACACAATACAATATACCCTCTTACATTATGATATTTCACACAAGAAAATAATAATAAATAAGATAATTAATAAAAACAACTTCTACAATATACCTTTACATTTTTTCTTTATAAATAATAAAGATATAAACAGCAGATACTAAGTTGTGTTTCCACCTAATTAAGTTGTAATTTGCAATTTATCAATGATGCTGAAGAATATTCTTATCTATTCGTCTTACCTATTAAATTAATATAAACATTGATTTTTGATAATATTTGAATAAAATTGTAATTATTGCATTGAAAGCGATAAATGATAGTTAATTTGTAAAATTCTCATAGTTTTAAACGATACACAAAGTAAAATGAAGAAAGTAATTCAACTTTTTGCCCCTACTTTTAATGTTTTTTAAAATTTCATTCTCACGTACTGGTTATCTTTTACTAATTTTAATGTTTACAATAGCTTATTTTAATCATTAAAAAATAACATTTAAAATTAAAGCATTTACTTATAATTAAGTGTTTTCAAGGACGCATTATGAATATGCTGATTTTTAGGTAGAGTTTTTCATAATAGTTGTACGAATATGTAATAGGGTTTTCCTTTTGGGTTGATCATGAACACGTAATTGGTTCAGTGCATGAGTAACTAGAACATTGAACCCGTTCCGTGTAAAAGCAATCCAAATTTTAATAAACAAATTCAGAATGAAAAGAAAGAGAGAAAATAGAAAGTGAAAGACAGTTTTTATATGATTATAGATGAACGTGTAATTAATTCAAAAATTACTTTCTTTTAGTGCACATATTCTTTGTTCTGGTAGTAAATTTTGTGAAAATTTGTTCTTACTAGAAAGTTGCCAAATCATGAATCTTCCATACGTTCATCTTCCAGCAGCATGATTCTTAATCTTATAAAATCCTGCAACAGAAAAGATCTTATAAACTGCAGGTGTGGAATTTGGTATAAGCTAAAGCATTTGAATCCACAATTGTTTAGAAGTGAGTGGCAGTCCAATGTATAGCCACAACTCAGTCACTTCACCTTGCATCATATGCAGTTCTTTCGTTTTTTTAGTCAAATCTTTAGAATGATAATTTTATTCCTTTTGTTCTTTTTGAAAGTTTTTTTTTTATATTTCATTTTAAATTAAAATATCTATTTATTATGACATGAAAAAGAAATCTTATTATTATTTTTATTGATAAAATTTGATATTTTTTAATTTTATTTAAAAATATTATAATATCTATTGTGATTTCAAAATATGTATTTCTTAAAATAAAAAAAAGTTATTTAAATCAATAATTAGTTACTTAAAAAGACTTTATTTTTGCCAAATCATTTAATTAGTAGTTTAATGTCTTATTTAGTTTCACAACTTATTTATTCTTTCAGTTTAGTTATACTGTTATTAAAAATTTCAAATTGGTATTATTTTTAAATGATTAAATGTATTCTCCTAATCTAAGCAAAGAATATATTATGTCCATAACACCCCAAAAATTAACTAGCCATTATACTATAAGTTTTTCAAAAATATTTTGTCCAACCAAAAAAAAATGAGTAATTTTTTTTCAGACAGAATATTACTTATCCTTCTTCTTTTTATCCTTACCCTTTTAAACTAATATTTATTTGCAGATATCATAATTTGTTTTAGTTGTATTGGATTTTCTCTGTAGTTTAATTTTGTCTTTTTAATATCATTATTCTATTAAAGTGACAAAATTCTCACACTAGTGCAATTTTTGTTCCATATTAACACCAACGTTCTTATTAAAAATTTAATATCAATTAGTTATACATCAAAGTATTATAAATGAAAATGATATTCTATTTAAAGTTTTTTTTTTTCTAAATATTTTAAGGAATAAATTAACCGAGTTTACATTTGAATGTCTAAATTCGTAGTTTTATTTCTTTTATATAAAAAAAAAGTGTTCATAACTAATATATGGAACTTATTTATTATCACATTATATGATGCTGAGAAAATAAATAATCAAATATAAATTATTTTATTTATTTCAGGAAAAAAAGTAGTAGGTATTGTTCTACGATATTTTTTCTTATGAGTATAAAGTAGACACTTATATTTATTAAATTTTTGTAAGAAGGATTTAAACTCATATTTTATCATATTCATAGTAGAATCTATAATCATTATTACATTATTATTATTATTATTATTATTATTATTATTATTATTATTATTATTATTATTATTATTATGATGGCTATTATTATAATTATAATTATGATTATAATTATTATTAATAATATTATATATAATGTAATAATAATAATAATATATTATTATTATTATTATTATTATTATTATTATTATTATTATTATTATTATTAGTAACAAATTTTATCTCACAAAAAATTTGACAGTCAATTTATAAACGATTACTAATTTATGTATCATTAAAATTCGTCGATAATGATATTTTATTGATGAATACAAATGATTGGTAATTTTGATTTTTTAGTAAGGAAGAAAATTTGATAAAATTGAGGTGGAGAAAGATGAAGTGCTTGTGGGATAAGGGGTTGTAGTGTTTGTTAATAGCGTAGTAGAGGGTGAGATTGAGTAAGGTTTTTCATGATTTCATTTCTCCTGTTTTGTAGAGGTAGAAAAAAAATTCTAAAAAAAATGAATAATTGTTTTTCCGTCAGAGTATTACTTGTCCTTCTTTTCTCTATCTTCACTTTTTTAAACTAATCTTTATCTTTTGTAGTCTTCACTCATGTTGTTTATTACTAATTAAGTCTCTTTAATATCATGATTGTGTTATAGTTTAAATACCTTATTACTAATACCAGGATTCACTTAATAAATAGATTTAAATGTCACATCCTACTAGGTCAATTTGGTAAAGTCAAATGTGGATCATCACCCTAATTATATATATATAGACGTACAAAAAGAGAGCAAAAAATAAAAGTATATTATTTTTCAAATGTTGTTCTTGCACATGTATTTATATATGCTCGTGTACATAGTACAATTGTCATTGTTCACACTAAAAACAAAATACGCAAGATTAAGCTATTGAAATAAGTTTTTAACATAAGAAAAGTTTATAAAAAAAACATTTTAATCAACAAGTCATAACTATTCAATCTCCTCAAAATACTAACCGCACAACAATAATATAGATCACACATAGATCTATATAATCAAGGATATTCAATAAATGGAATATTGATAACATCTTTTAAAAGATCCGTATTAATTATATCTTACTAAAGACTAACATATGATCTAATCTAATATTTAGATTTACAAAAAAATTCAAGAATCATGATATTAAAATAATTTTAGTATAAAATTCTTATGTTAAAAATTGAAAAAAAAAAAGGTTCGAAAATCGTTAGATGTTTGAAAGTTGTTAGATGTTGGAAGAACTAGTTATGATATTGATATTACTACTTTGTTAAATTTTGAATATTGAATTGTCTATATAAGTCTAGATTAGTACTTTTTTTAACTCATGATTTATTTAATGTTAGTACCTTAGATTGAATTCTATTTTATTTATTGTTGTTTATTTAGATAATCAAATGATTCTCTCTTAAAAGAAAATAACATAATCTTTACGAAGTTAAAAACTAATAAGACTAAGAATATAATTATAATGGGTTTGAACAATGTTGTTCCACTATGTATGTATATCTTTCCAATGATAAACTAAAGAAATTAATTCTATTTTAAGTTGTAAGCGGAGGAATAATTAATAATACATATACATGAAGTTAAATTAATCTTTGTAAGAGGAGGTATGATCATGGACATTTAAATGAATAAATCTTGAATAAAATAAAGTTATCTAGTATATTTTGTAAATCTCATTTATCTAATTAATCACTACAAAAATTAAATTAAATTTTTAAAATAAATAATTAATTAATGATTAAAAATAAATACTTAAAAAATGTGATGAGATTATCTACATACATGTATACATTAATTTATTTTTGTATTATTACAATTTTTACATGGTATTGTTAGTTATTTACGTGTCAATAAGGCCCCTGAAATATATGGCTGAACGGGTCTGTATTTGTTGCATTATTTACTCCTAGTTTAGTGCCACTTAGTATGCAGTTGCAGTTAGTTTGTTTTTTAGAGT
>Ga0209489_103013_pt1 | contig 33443 bp, 12 predicted proteins | sample SiratrowhiteBW_FD_187527 | JGI IMG/M metagenome (GOLD analysis project Ga0209489, IMG submission 187527) | Root nodule microbial communities of legume samples collected from California, USA - Siratro white BW (SPAdes) (version 2) | ecosystem: Host-associated > Plants > Roots > Nodule | place...
ATATAAAAATAATATATATATATATATATATATATATATATATATATATATATTGTAAAAACAATGAAATCTTTAAAATATATAGTAAAAACTTTAAGTTTAAATTTTTTATATTATATATTTTATATAAAAAAAAAAATCAAAAGGGTAAATTGACCTATCTTACCCACTAATGAGTTGCTCTAGGTTGAGGGATTTGGTGAAGTTTTTCATAACGGGTTAATGGGTTAAAACACCTAATCCAGTCAATTACAATTTAGGTAGAGTTGATAATAACTGGTTAATAGATCGAAACTCTTAATTTTGGTTCAATATACTTTTTCATCCTAATATTTAGAATCCTATATTCATATTTTAAATAATAAGAAAAAAAAAAGAAGTCGCTTAAAATATTTTATTTTAATCATAATGCAATCTATGCTAAACATACACTCATGGTAAAGTTTTATAAACACATCAATATACATTTCATCATTATATTGTTCTAGCTTGCATTTTGCACCGTTAGTTCTATTGTACATGCTTTACATGAATTGACGTGCATCCACAAAATGTATAAAACCGTCGTTCCGGTGAAGGTTTTTGGACTTTTCTTACTTTACTATTACATTTTATTTTTTATCCATTTTACTAGATCTTTTAAATTTTTAATTCGTGAAATAGTATTTTTTTTTATTATACCAATAACTGTGATTATCTATGAATTCTTTAAGTAATTTTTTTTTTTGGTTTGTAGCCGTTACTAATAATTGAGTAGATTAAAATTAAAATAAAAAATAATATAAAAATATGAATTAATTTTTTTAAAAATAAAACAAAAAAATATTTTATAGGTATTTTCAACTGATTAATTATAATAAAAATAAAATAATAAATTATTTTATTCAATAACTGATACTATAAAAAAACTTATTAAATTAAGAATTAAAAACTAAAAAGTCTATTAAGAGAAATAAAAAACAAAAGTGTTTTAGTAGGATAAAAAAAAGTCAAAAGTTTTTTAGAATGTGTAAGGATTAATGGCCAAATAAAATAATACTTCTTAATGGTGAACTAAAAACTGAAATGATGTGATTTGAAGTCCATGTAGGTGGACATATGCTATTGAACTATTAGATCCTATGCTAAGTTGAAATCAAGACCAACAAATTAAAAAGTTAAAAAAGGTGAATTATATTTAAGGCTATGTTCGTAATGGGTATTACGATATTTGTAGTTTCAGGATACTTTGATATAATTTTCTTTGGTAAGTCATCAAACTCTCGTTGTAATTTTTAAAAATGAATAAATAACAGAACTATATCACAAAATATTATTGGTCAATTTTAATAAATTTAAAATTAAATAGTATTTTAAACATTTAATAAAAAAATAATTTTAAGAATCACTTTCTAATGAAGCAGTAATTCGAGTTTAAAACGAGATCTAATCGAGCACGAAAATTTTTGCTAAAGCCATTAGATTGTTTATGCAATAAGTCCATTATAGTAACTCAAGAATACGTTAATTATGGAACAATTTTCAATTTTTTTTTATACTTTAACTGAATTACTTGATTGAAGTATTTTTCATTCTATTTTGTCAAGTAATGAGATTATATTTTTTTTTTTTTTCTTTTAATTCAGAAACACATTGAAAACTTAATTAAAAAGGCTTTAGATACAAATATTTTTAATGTAATTTCACAATTCTTTTATTTTTAGATTAATGTAGATGATAATAACACTATCATATAATGTAGAGAGGATGTGGAAAAAAATATACTCAATAATTTATATTAGTTTATTTGTCTCAACGATTAGATCTAGTTTTCATTTAATTAATTGAGTTTCACTAGATAGATTATTGTTGCGAAGTACAATTAAATATTATTTGGGCTTGTTGTCACTTCTAACTAACTTCTTGAGAATTGTTTAGGCTCATACATACTCCTGACTAACCCGTTGCGTATTGTTTGGGCTTGTAGCCATTATTGGTTAATCCCTTGAGTATTGTTGACTCTAGCCACTCCTAACTTAGTGAGTATTCTTGACTTCAACCACTCTCAGCTTAACGAGTATTGTTTCAGCTTCCAGCCACTCACAGTTGACCTTGTCAAAGAGTATTCTTTTCCAAGCCATTTTTGGCTTGACCAAGTACTCTTTACCAATCTACTCATGGCTCAACGAGTATTCTTTAGGAACCTAGCAACTCCTAGCTACCCCCTTGAATATTCTTTATCAAGCCAGTCTTGGCATAACGAGTATTGTTTACTCCTGGCTAAGGTAGGAAGGTTTACAGTTTGTATGATCATCAAATTATAGAGTCTGTCTACTAGGAAGTGGTTACGTCTCTTAATGAAAATAAGGTTCGAGCTTTCCTTCGTAGTTCAGATAATGTATTTGCTCTCTAGAGAGAGATTACATCTTTCAATGAATATAAGGGCAAGCACTCTCTTCCTTAAGTAGTTGTATGAGCCCACTCAATATCCTTCATGAAACTTTTTTGGATCTAAGGATATGACAAATTCTCTACTCTAAGCACAAGGATATATCTTTTCTTCTCTTGAAAGTTTTGAGAAATGTTATACATTTGTGCAACATTTTGGCACAGTGCCACCTCACCTCACTTATTCTTCTTCTTGATGGAAGGGTTTATATAGACATTGGAAGAAGATAGTTATTGAGAGACTATTTCTTCCCATTGAATAGATTAAATTACTCTCAATACCTATCATCGTCTAGAGAGCTTGAATATGATTGTTGCATTAAATACACTTCTTCTTTACGCAATATCTATTATTGTTGACACCCATCTTCCTAGGATGCATAACTTTTTGCACCATCTCACGGTAAAAGTTCACATTATATTGGGCAAACAACTGTGCCAGAATTGAAATAGGCTTTGTGTCAGGAAGTTGCTAAAGAAAACAACTTTAGCTCGTGTTTCTAAGAATAGAATAAGCACATATATATTCGAGTAATACGATGTTAGCTTAGTTTATGTGTGTGTTGTTTGATATTATGTGTTGCAATGATGCAGTTTGGTATTTGATGAAGTTAAGTCATGCCAAGAGAAGATCAACTTGAAGAATTGTTTGTTTAGAGTTAGTGTGTGGTGTGTTGATGATTCATTTGCGTGCATCACAAATTAGTAGAATGAGCTTTAAGAGTTTTAAAAATCTAATTGAAACAAATTTGACAGAAGTTTGCAAGTAAAATTGTTTAACTGATATTTTCATAGGATTATTTTTATAAATCAATAAGCTGAGAATATTGTTTGTAAGATCAATCAATTTAAATTGATTTTCAATAAATTGTTTTTACTTAAGTGTAACTCTTTTAAATAACTATTTTACAAACAATTAAAATAAGAGGGGAGAACATTCTTTTGAGAGAGAGACTGAACAAAAAGCATTTTGACGAACTATAGTGAGCATTCGTAGTGAACTTAATGAGTTTTTGACAAAAGAAAGCATGAAAGTGATTCTTAGAGCTTTCTTCTCTTATCTATGACTGTATTGAAATTTTTTTCATCTATTTTGAGTAAGGAAGTTTTATGTAACTTATTCTTGAGCCACTTTGTCTCATACCTTTTCACATAGTTGATTGTATTCAAATTACATTGATTGTATTGGTCTCTTTTCTAGATTTGTATTTAATTTAGATTTGTAAAAGTGCAGCACGGTGTTGCACAAGTTATTGTGCGATCTTGCAAGGTGCAAGATAGGTTCTCAATTGTATATGGTGTATAATTGATGAGTTTTTAGTGGATTTCTTTGCTTGTTGACAAGAAAAATTGGATGTAGCTTTTGAGGAAAAGTGAACTAGTATAAAAATCTCGTGTTCTTTGCTTTTGCCTTCAGATCTTTACTTGCATTAAGTTTCTGCATTTTCCTATATATACACAATAAATAAATCAACTGGTTTTGTAAAATAACTAATTTTTTTTGTATACTACACTCACAGGATAAACTATTTTGTAAAAAAAAAAAAAAATTCATCTTAGTCTGATTAAATACACATACTAGAGTTATCTGTTAGAATCTAACATTCTTGAAAAATTGTGTGTATTGATAAAATCAAATTGTTAATTATGTGTGTCAATCAACTGATATTTTGTGATTCTGTGTTGTTGAAAAATCAAATTGATTATGTTGCAAATTAAATTGATTATATTTTTCTTGTAAGAATTTGAGAAAATTAAACTTACCATTTTATGAATTAAATTGATTGTGTTATCTGTAAGAATTTTCTAACTAGAAAATTGGCTAGTTGATTTTTGAATTGAATTGATTGGTTTTCTGTTAAGTTGTATAAACATAAATAATATTTTATTATTTTTAATTTCAATTGATTATTTTTTTTTGTGGAAACTAAAGCTGTAGTAAATTGATTCAATTAAAAGTACTCATTCTTTACAACATTTTTTGAGGAAATTTTTTAAAAAGTTTAATTCACCTCCTTGAGCTCAACCTAAAAGCCTTTAAAATATACACCTTGTATCTTGCATGATTTCTTATTAAAAATTTCTTTTTTACAAACGATGCACGAACATGCTTTGATCTTGGATGTTTCCAACACTTCATTAAAACTATAGGGTGTTGAATTTTTTCTTAATAATTTAGGTATATGATCGTGTATGATAATGCTTGGGAGAAGATTAAGATATTTTTTGGATGGGGTGAAGGAGTGTTTGGGATAAGTGGCCATGATGTTGTAATGTGGATAGATAAATGAGTAGAGTGTTATCTTCCTTTGGAGGGAGTAGATGTCATGGTAGGTAGCCTTTGTTGAAAGGAAGGTTTAGGAGATGGAAGTGAGTAGGTAGTTTCTTTAGGTAGTGGGTTTGGAAGGCTTTGTAATTAATGGTGGGAGACAGTTAACGAGGACCGTGTTCAGAAAAAAGTGTTAGTTAAGGTTTAGAGAAAGGTGGAGAAGGAGGAAGGATGATTGTGATGGGTGTAGGAATGAAAGGTGTGCGGGTGGGACTATTCGTGATTGAGGAAAATGGTTAAAGGAACCTTGGATGAACTAGTCCTTTAAGAACATCTTTTAAGACTTAGTGGTATGAATTTGTCTAAATATGTGGAATCATCTTGCATAGTTGGTGGTGACGGAGGAGGAACATGAGTAATTCTTGTGTGCTTTAAATGTTCTTGTTCAACAATTTGATCCTCTAAACCCCTCTTCTAACTCATTCAAAGGTTGGTGTATTGAAGCTTAATTGAGCATCATGAGCTTTGAGCATGGTTTTCACTTGTCTTATGGTGATATAGTTTGGTGGTGTTAATGTTGCTACTGAATAGGCATGACTAATATTGGCTTACTACTAGTTAAGTTAGCAGAAGCACCTGTAATGGTACTGATAAGAGCAATTTTCTTATAAGCTTTAATTTTGTCCTTCTCAAGAGCCTTAGCACAAGCATCAACATCTACTTGTGCCAAGAACCTCTCACAAATTCACCTATAACAAAAGTGATTTACAAGAAAAGAAACATGGCTATTTATAATAGAAGCCATATTCAAATGTATATGTAAATGCAATAGAAATTAAAATCAATTTCCTATTTTAAAAGCCTTGGTTGTGAATTAAGGAAGGAGATTTGAATTTTAAAATTTTAAATTCTTTTAAAATGCACTAAATTTGGAGAGTAATTGATGATGTTTGTGTTATGTTTTCCTATCTTCTTTTTGAATCTATGAAGCTCCAAATGCATCATTCTTTGGATGAATTCCTTTAGCTAATTATACTTCGATTAGCCTACTTAAAACTTATTATAAAAATTATTAATTGTACCAAAAAATGCAATAAAAGTATCTCCTAATTAAAAGCCCAAGAAATAGAAATCAAAGACAATAAAAGAACTACTTTTGGAAGAAAGAGTATATTGTCTTATAATCCTTGTTATTCTTCTTGAAATTTCATACTCTTTCTCATTTACTCAATCTCCATTCATGCACTTATAATCCTCACTATTTTTGAGAGAATTTGCCACAACTTTATTTTGCATAAAAGGAGTAAGATCACTCAAGTTAAAAGTAGGGCTAATATATAGATCTATATATGCATTATAATTTATTCATGTTAGGACTTTAAAAGGTTAGGTCCATCTCCCCAAGTTTTAGTTTGGACTTTCTTTGAAAAAAAAATCTATCCTTTCTTAGAATACTCATGAAAGCCTAGCTTAGTGTTAAAAAAAAAAAATTACTTGTATTCTTTATTTTAAGGAAGATAAAATAGATAGACAAGAGTAATTTTTGTACATTGAAAATAATTATTTTAATTTTCTTATTATAGTGGAAGTCTTCGAGTTTTTCTTTTAAGTAAAAACTAAATGCAACTCAAGTTGAGTAAATCAATATAAAAAAAATTTTGGTACACTTTTTATTGCATATGTGTACTTTTTATTATGTAATGTCTTAAATAAATTGGTCCTAATATATACAATAAAAATATAAATAATAAAATTTCAAATAAAAGCGACATTTACAAAGTTGATGAGACACTGAGTAGAGATCAGAAGATTTTCCAACCTCAAGTCAGCAAGAGCATAAAATTAATATAATTGAATAAATAAAAGATTAAGTGTCTACTTTATGATATATTAGTCTCTATTTATAGGCTCTTTTGGGCTAATAAATAAGAATTATGACAATAAATGAGAATTATAGTAATTGATACAAAAGATCATCATAAATATACATTCAATTGTCATAAAATATATTGAATGAGATCAAATGAGATCAGATTAGGATGAACCTGTGTCAACAAAACATCATATGAATGGACATAACCTTAGATATTTGGAATGACCTAAAGACAAGATTTTCATAAGGGGGTTTTTCTTGTTTCTTGGATTTTCAAATGGAAGTTTCATCTTTGAATCAATGTGATCATTTTGACATTTAGTATTTTTACGAAACTTAGAATTATCTGGGATAAGCTTGAAAAGTTTAGGACTAATCCAATTTTCATTTGTCCAAATAAATGTTCTTGTTTCGTTTCTTTTGTTATATCTTAAATAAAACAAGTAGATAAAGTCATGCAACTTTTTCCGTGGCTTGAATTACTTATACAATAATGTAAGTTGCATGTGGTTCTGATGAAATCCATCCTTCCTATAACTAATTTTTTTTTCGTTTGTGGCTCAACAAGAATGATAATTGATCAATAATATTTTAATTGCTAATGTCGAAACTATAAACCCTATTATAAATAAAAATGTTATAAGTCCACAACCATTTGTTCTTTCTGTGAAAGAAGTGGTCATACTGAATCTATTTGTTATAAAAAATATGGTTTTCCTAATCAAGATGGTAAGGGTTTCATGCCTCCTAGTGGGAAGAAAGTTTGTACTCATTGTAAGAGAACTAGTCACACTGTCAAAACATGTTACAAGAAACATGGTTATCCTCCAGACAACAAATTCTACAATGGAAAAACTTCTCAAATTAATAATATTGTTGTTCAAGAAGAGACCATCAAAGAGTTTTTCTCAAATTAATGATAAATGTAGTAATCATACATGTAGTAAGTGATAAATAATATATCATTATCTCCCAAAGGACTTATGCAATACATGATAATAAATTAAATATATAATTAAGTTAGACTAAAGAATACTTTCAATATTTGTGTACATGAGCAATAAAATAAAAGTTCATAAAAGCAATTAAATAATTTTTGGTATTTTTATTGAACACTTCGAATGTAGAAAAGTTAAGAATAATATTAAATGCAATTTTTAGGGTTAGACTTCACCAAACTTCACTCTCATATATGAAATCATTTATTTTCTTTCCAAACTAATATGAATGTCAATCCACTAGAATACTCAAATCCTAACTCCTTAGGTGAATGAACTTAAGTTTACATATTAACAGTCTATTCTTTTATCAATTAATAAACAAAACTTGCTTTCTCCAAGAGGGTCTTAAGACAACGAATGATTCAAGTTCTATCCCTGGATTGATTACATGAGAGTTCAGTTAGTTACATCTAACCCCAACAAAAATTGTTTTAGTTTCCAATTTCTATGAAAAAACCAAATATTAGGATCAACAATTGATGATATGATTACACCAAAAGGATCAAAGAGAACTTCTGGAACCCTAGCCGTACGTCTGACTTTTTCTTTCCCAAAAGATGTAAAGTTCCCAACCTAAAGGTAGAATCCTCTTTAAATACATTTTAAAATTGGCAAGTCAAGGATGTCCAAGTCCAATATAACTCTTTCTCTATTGCCCATTTTTGCTTGTGTTCTTGTTTGTTTTTATGATTTTTTTTTTTAATTTTAACTTTTACACTGTCTTAATCCAATCAGATTCAATTCATATATAGTAGTGAGAGTCATAAATTGTACCTTTCATTAAGATTTTTAGATAATTAAAATCAATCATTAACACACCTTAAAAGTTAAAGTATATGTTAAATCTTATTATATACAATTTTAAAAGTTAAAGTATATGTTAAATCTTATTATATATACAATTTAACTCATATTAGGTTCTTGGGATGCAAACATACCTATATAGATAAATGAAAAGTGTAACCAAAACTATAAATTGAGAAAAGAAAATGAAACAACCAATGATGTGGGAGGTTGTTTGAAAAGAATATCATGACTAATTTGACTCAATCTTCAACAATTTTCTAAGCCTGTTATCACATTAGTAGTTGCACCATCAATACAACCTTTATTGATTTTTATGGAAAGTAAGTACAGAATTAAATGTAAACAATGCTTTTAGGTAAACATGATTTTAGATTTATAATAGTCTAAACACTCCACAACTTATAGCAATTTGTTAACTTACAAAGAATGAAAATTTACATTCAAGAAGCCTATGAATCATATATTTCTTGTCCGATAACTCTAGTTGTTATGGATTATTGATCTTCATGAGTGGCATAATCATATAACTCTTAACACCCTAATCTCTTAACAAATTTTTCTATTTATATGTTATGATTTTTTTTTTAATCTTCATTACTTTATCTTTTGCTAATAACAATATTCTTACAAAATTTTCATTCCATTATTGACCAGAAAATTCCCATCATTCATATTCTTTATGTTTATTCATGTTACTAGTTTAGTTTCTAATAGTAGGTTGTGAGATAAAAAAAAAAAAAAAACTATAATTTATGCATAATGACAAGAGTTTTAATTTTCATGAAACTAAGAGGTATTATCGGTAAAAACATTATTTATTTAGTGCTAAAAGAAAATTAGTTTGTCATGAGTTTTATTGACCCTACATCATGATTAAGCATCCAAACTAGAGACTACATATTACCTTCGAATAAAAATTCTTAAATTCAACTCAAGTCACTTTGCAAAACTGAATTGAACTTACAAGAAAATTAAAAGCCTATCTAAACCTTTTTTTTTTTTTTACCTTAAATCAATTTATGTTATACTAACTTAAGAGACTATTTCAAAGGATTATTTTTTATCAATTCCATTATCATCTTTATTATCTTTAATTTTTGACTACCAATCATTCTTCTCTTACTTGACAAATCAAACACACTATAAACTCACATAATTTCGTATATAATAAGAACAAACAAACTTGTACAAGGATCAAGTTCACTACCAATCAATTAAAATGTTACATAAATCATCCCTACTCCTAATAAAAAAAATATTTTCTTAACGTCGATTAAGCCGACACATCTTATTGTATTTAATTTACATTATATTTTTTTTTTTTTTAGATTCAGTTTTACATCACTTCACCGCTGACACTATATTATTATCAATTAAATTAACAAATAATATTTGATCAATGGAAATTACTTTTATTATTTTTTATTTTAATATTAGCATTGATTTATAATTAACAAAGCGGAGTTGGTAAACTAACTTTATTAGTGTCCCTATTTAGTCAACATTATGTTTTGATAACTAATGACTAATATTATTTTTTGAGGATAAACGATTAAATTTTATAGAAGAAATAAATAAAGTACACTATATTTATATCTTTTCTATATGTGAAGTTATTTCTTATCAAAGAATGTTCATTTATATATTCTTTCTTTTGAGATTTCTCCTTGTATTATAAACAATTCCTTTTATTATAGTTAGAGTGACAACAACACTCATAAAAAATTAGAAGAGAATTAATGTTAAATGAAAAATAAAAAAATAATTGAGATAAACTAAATTAGAATACAAATGAAATATTTTTTACTTGAATATTTACTCTTACTATAAACTTCTGTATACATTTGAGTGTTGTTTTTGAAAAATTTCTTAAAAGTTATTTCAAAGTAGTGGAGGATATTCTTAGATCATTTATCCTTTATTTTCTATAAAAATATTTCAGTGTTTTTAAACTTTATTTAACAACTTTTCAAGATTTTCATATTAAATAATAATATGCAAATTGTCTCATGTATTAATTAATAGTTTATTTCTCCCCTATCATTTAAACACAAATTGATTAAGTAACACATTAATAAAAAAACTATTTCAATAAAATAATATCAAATGCAAAAAATCATAAAAACTAAATTAAATGACAAATACGATGTTTTAGCAAACAAAAAAAATTTAACCTTAATATTTGTACGAACCCAAAACAAATAATAGGAAAACAATACGGATTATTTATGATCTCTGTCCAGGAAACAAATGAAAAAAAAAAAAAACTTTTGTTTTTTTATACATATACACATATTTTGTTGTGAACAACTAGTTATTTAGTTATAAGTAAAGAGAATGCACAAAATATCCATATACTATTTGTAAATCAGCCCCAACTTTAAAAAAAGCTGGTCAAAGCAAACAAGAAGTTAATGAAAGAAAAAGAAGTCACTGATAAGAAAGTACAGGTTTTTTTTAATAAGACAAAACCTGTTTCATTGATGAAGTGATGTACTATTTCCAGATGTTTGATCTATAAGGAATGTTATTTGCATCTGTCACTTTCTGTGAAAGCAAGAATTGGACAAGAGGATAGTGGGGAGTGCATAAGTGAAGAGGACACTGGCTTTAGAATTTATATAAATCCCCAAAGCCATGTAGATATGCACATGAAAGCATTTAGATAACAATTTTCTATCATGATCAAGGGAGAAAAAAACTAAAGAAAAAAGTGATGGAGTGTATTATGCAATAGAAATGTAAGTGAGTTGTCCAATCAGATCAAAGGTACACGTAAGGGGTGTTAATAGGAAGTGGGTTGCCAACGAGCCTTTGCAATAAGTTTCCACATTGATATCCACCTACGACCACTGTATCCTAGTGCCCCAAGACCAAGAGACCAAGCACACATTTCTCAATTCCATGTTAATCATTGTAACATTTGAGCCATATATAACCCTACTTTTTTTTTTTAACTTTTAGATGAAATAATCTTATAAGAAGACAAATAATATCATTATCCACAATAGTGTTTTTTATTTTTATTTTTATTTTTAAGTAGAATACCTAGTTTTTGAACCACAAGATTCTCACATCAAAAGATTTAATAAATTTTTTCTATTATAATAAATTTTCAATTACATATCAATATTTTAAATATTATTATTTTAATCTTAATTTTCAAATAACGAGTTAATTTAAACTTTTTTTCGTAAAATTCATAAAGACAGAGTTACTACATTATTAGTGTCACCTGTGATTTGTGTTAATAAGTAAATGCAAACTAATAATATATCACTATTTATAATAAACTATATTAACTTGTTATTAAAAAATAAGAATAAATTAACATTGTTTAATATGATGAAATTGAAAAACTTATCATAGAACAGAACAACATTAAACTTAAAAATAATTCTCTGGGTGAAAAAATAAACTATCTTATTTACACCGCATTTAATAGTTGTTGCTTAATTGAAGCAAGCTTTTCCAACCTACCTAACATTAGCACTTGGATTGGCTTCATCATATTAAAGAACCAATAAATAGGAATATGCCCCATGAGATCCTTAGCTTACTCAATTAGTAAGTGCACATAAAGTTGCTCAAAGTGGCAATATTTTAAATTAACTAACGCTGATGATTATGTATGATTAAGAAACTTCTAATTAAATTATATCAAATCTTTATTTTCTCTCTACAATTACACTTTGTTTGATTCTGAGTAGGCATATTTTAATTCATTAGGCTTGGAGCAATTTACTTGGCAAATGCACTTCTTTGCCTCAAATCTCGCCCACTGGGAGAAAAATGGTAAAATGTATTGCGAAATTTGTGATTGGTGCTTGATTATTTATAACCATTTTTTTCTCTTACCTAAAAAGGAGACCCATGTTTTTGTCCTTCTACCTTTTCTCCACTTAGGTGGAAATCTAACGTGTTGCACTTCTGAATTGAAGTTCTGAGAGCTCCAAAGTCATGAGGATTGAAGTTGTGGATTGTGTTTGTAAATGAAGAGGATTAATCGATCACGTAAAAAAAATCTCAAAACATAATCTGTTATCAAAGTTCACGGTCCCATTCACGCAAACAATGATTCTCGCTAGGCCATTTAATAAAGGTAGGTCAATAAAGAAATAATTTGAAGAAATGACAAAAATCAATTTATAACCCTCTTCATATTTCTTACGTTTATTTTACGGGTCGACATCCAAAACGTAGACAAGAAACAAATTTTCATGAATTTCATTTGGTTTCATAGAATAAGTCGGAAAAGAAAATAAACTTAAAACTAGTCTGGGAAAAAGTTGAGAATGTATATTGTAATAAATTTATACATAGTTAGTATTTTAGAAGTTATTATTAAATATGATAAATGTTAGTTTTTTTATATAATTAAATTCATAACAAAAAAAAAAAATCTACTAAAAGGACGTTCAATAAATCTTGTAATTTCTTCAAGCTATTGTCCATGATTCGTTCACTCCAAGAGCAAAGGTATTTATGCGAAGTTTGGTCTCCATTACTTTCTTAGGAGGAAAATATTTTCCTATAAATTACTTGATCAAACATTCACAGGATGGGAAACTATTGGATTCAAAGAAAGTAACTAATACTGTTCTAGAAAAAGAAAAATTTAATTAATTCCTACTTTAACTTCTAAATCCTTAACACAGTTTTCAATAAAGTCCAAATCTGAAACTAGAAAAAAAAAATGAAATAAATTTAGTTTGGATCATATCATCTTGATTTTGTGAATTAAACTTCAACAAATCATTATACGTAGAGTAACAAAGAGCAGAACAAAAGAGAAGGAAAAAAAATAAAAGGATATTTATGAAATTAAGATGAAAGGAGAGGAAGAGACCATATGTAAAACTAAATACTAAACAAATGAATTCAATCTTTAATATTTGCAATTATAGTTTCTTTATGGATACACAAACTCTCTAATCAATTATACATGGAGCCTAATAACAAGGTTTATAAATTCAATTACATACATTTAAATTAAAATAAGAAAAATTAAATTCGCATAAGTTTCTATACTAAAATATAAAAAGTTATCTCATCTTCCAATAATTATAGAAAATAGTATAAGATTCCAAATCTAACAAATCATGTGTTTATTTTGAACAAGCCCTGAATCCAATGTAATTAGAATCACTCTAAAATAATTATATGTACAAAGAAAATATGGCTAAAAGAGTAGACAAATATCATATTAGTTGAAATACAAATTTAAAAGAATTATATTCATTGAGTCTAATTTATTACTACTTAAAGAAAATGATTTAAAATTTGAAATAAAACATATTGAAAATGTTTTTCAATATACAATAAAATTATAAATGTGTGAACAAATATGCCTTATTAATGGTATAATCTATCACACCTTGATATTGCATAGTGTTGTAAATCATAATGAATAATGAATTAGAAAGGTGTGTATACGATATTTTTTACATGTCCTAGAGAATTGGTTTCATCTTATCAAATTCAACAAGGTTGGTTTAATCTCAAAGTGTCTAGTAACGATCATAAGTCTTACACTACACTATTGTTAAATTCACAAAGTCCACCACATATCATATTATACGGTTGGTTGATGAGGGTTGTTCTTATACCATTGATTAAATCATGGTGGTTGTAGTTTGTAAGGTCTTTTGCTATCTTCTATAGAGTGTTGATTCTTATGAAGGTATTCTCAATTGTTGGATCAAGAGAGAACCAAAACTTATAGATCTACCTCACATAAACAATAAAAACTAATAAGAAAAGAGTAACTGAGATTTGAAAAACTAAATAAAAGATAAAACACTCACAAACTACAATAAACAAGTACTTTTATATATGTGTAAAAACTAAAAACAAAATATTAATCCTAAAAGAAAGTTATAAATAGTATGTATAATTAAATAATTATACAACATATGTCTCCAACAATGACTCCATTGACTTGATGACTTCTTAGCAAGCGTACAATGGGAAAGAGCCCAACTATCAAATTTATAATACAAAGAAAATATATATTTTTAGAATTCAAAAACTAAAACTAATTAGAGAAGACAAAAAATGGTTAATTTAAATAATGAATGAGAAATAAAGCCAATATAATTCAAATATACAGGTATAAAATAGGAAAAACATAAGAAGAGAGGTTGTGATTAATAACTTTTTAAAACTTTTTGTAAATATTATCTGATGATGATTACTTAGACTATAGTTTTGTATGATAAACAATATGTTAATGTCTTTTTAATCTATATTGTGTCTAATAGAATGTAACAGACACAACTTTATAACTTACCATGTTTATTTGTTTTAAGCGTTTTAGAAACTAATTCTCAAAATAACTCTCCTTCATAGATTAGTGTAGAAAATAATAATATGTAATGTAAAGGAGATAGGGAAAGTGAGAGATACACAAGATATTTTTGTACCAGTTCTCCTAACAAAGCTAATTATGTCAAATTCTTAATCAATTGATTGAGTTTCACTAAACACACTAATGTTGTGAATTACAATGCAAAGTATTACTTTGGATCGTAGGCACTCTTGTTGAATCTGTTGAGTATTTTTTGGCTTATATTCACTCTTGACTAACCCTTTTGAATATTCTTTGAGAATATGACACTCTTGATTAACCCCTTTGGGTTCGTAATCATTCTTAACTAACCCCTTCAAGTATTCTTTGTGGTCATATTCACTCTTGGCTAAAACAAAGTATTCCTTTCACATCATAGTCACTCTTGCCTAACCCATTTGAGATTATGCAGTCATTCTTGGCTAATAATCGAATATTCTTTGTCAAACAACTACATTTGGCTAAGATAAAAAAAATTAAATGATTTCTTGCGTCTTACATTATCTGTTGTTGAACGAATACTATTGTCTTTCAGACCAAGCATGATCATGTTTTTTACTTAGTTGCTTTTAACACTTAATCAAAATCTTAGATGTTAAAATTTTTGGTAACAATATATAAGAGATGTTAGATATTTATTTTAATAGCAATCACCACACAATTCATTCTAATTCTTATTCAATAGTTTCATTTACTTCATTAATCCAATGATCCTCTATTTTAATTTAACCCTAATTCCTTAATTAAAAAACATTATAAATTACTTAAAAGGAAGATCTCAATTCATTAGTGAAATTTTTTAACAATCATCATTAAGGCAAGGGACTCAACTTAAAAATTGAGTGATAGATACTACTTCTATCCTAAGAAACAAGTAGTCATATTTTTACCTAGATCCTGATTAATACAAGGTTTCACAATAGTATTAATAATTATAAAATAAAATTTCAGTTGATTAGTCCAAAATAAGCATTTAGGGCAAAGTAAGAAGCAATCAACTATATTAAAAAGAAGAAGAATTACTTAGAGCAAGAAAATATATTAACTTTTAACAATAAGGTCCTTAGTCACTAATGACTTATCACTTACACCAATCACTAACATAAAATACTCTACTCTAGGTGTAGCTAGTGTGTATGTGGTATGTCTACAAATGATTGTATTATTTGTGTGATGTATTCTGGTTGCACCACTAACCCTCAATTTATAATATTGGATTTGAATTTTTTTCCTTACAATCTGTTCAAAGTGCTTCTAGGTCAAGTGCACAATATTGATATTTGTGTTACTATAAAGTTTTGCCTTGTTAGAAATTACATGCCTCTCGTGTTCAAGTGCATGCTCTCTTAAATGAGAGGAGACATTTGGAAAATCTTGACTTGAATTGTTTAAATTTATTTAAACGAACTTAATTCACTTAACTGATCATAAACATTTTTTAAAGTAATTTATGAGAAATTTGACCTTTCTTTAACTGTGTTAATCATTCAACAATACTTCAATTTCACTTGGAATTCTTTTCTTCAAATAAAATAAAAAGAAAAATAATACCTCTTTGTAAACTTAAATCAAAACTAATAAAAGATAACTCAAAAAATATAAATATCTAAATAATTGTCTCATTTAAAATTTAAATATACATCTATTCAACACTTATCAACAGTCTCATGCATTTTTATTGTGAATCTAAATCGAACTAAGAATTTGTATTCTCAAAATCTCTTGAATACATTATTAATGGTGTCGCCCACTTTACGAAACAGTCCACTATGATACGAAAGCTTTTGTAGGTCATTAATTTGACATGATGTTATCTTCTACCCGATTGAAAACGTAAGAACAAGGCATCTTTCAATCAACAGATCATGAACCTCGACAACAATTAAACACTTAACCATGTTTCAAGAAAATTCTCATCATACATATAAACCAAACTCTATGATCAAAATCTTATCTTCTTCCGGATTTGAATTACACCACAATACAGTGCTATTTTTTACCATCAAAGTTTAACAATGCATACTAAAAAGACAAAGAAGATTACTAGATACAAAATGTCTACGATATACTAGATATAACTCTCCATAACAACACCCATATTTTAACTCAATATATTAAATATAAGCTAAATGGTATTAATAATATTTTTCTCCACAATACCTAAAGAGAAAAAAAAAAATAGCACTTTTCTATTTGGAAAAATGATCCTCTCATGATCATTGTTCCATCCACCATTCAAAATCCAAAAAACTTAGTTTAAACCTAAAATAAAAAAAAAATATATAAAAAGCGTGTAAACATCCGATAGAAATAACACTAAATATTAAAAAAAGTAAATAGATAAAACATTCGGTGCGAATTGTTTGAGTAGTTGAAAAATAATAAAAAAATAATATGAATAATAATAAACTCAATATAAGTACATGACAATGGAATATGTTCTCAATTTACTATATATTTCTGAATGAATTCTACTTACTCAAACAAAAGCAACTAGATAAACCATCACAAGGTGAAAAGTTCCCAAAAAAAATAAGCAACAATTAATTATCTTGAAAAACTGTAATGAACCAGAACAAGAGGTTCACCTCCAAGAAAGATGAAACGACCAATTAGCTAATAAATGCTACCTAAACTTGGTCATGAATAGGAATTAGCATGGCTCCAATTGATTCCATAAATCAGTCCTTTAATGCATGTACAATATACTTTGGCATTACTTGAAGAATCTTTACCTAAAAGATAAAAGGAACATGCACGTTATTGTTATTCTGAACCTGCTTTATCCTATTGTTAGATGCTAACTGAACATTAAATTTTTACAAATAGAGGATATAAATTACTTCTAGTATGTTTACGTTAAAACTTTTGTAGCATGCAAGGCCAATATCAGATTGCCTAACCTTGAAATTTATATGCATCAGATTCCATTTTAATTCTAGCAATCCTCACCCAAGAAACAAAGATCGAATTCATATATAAACTACGTCCTAGAAGTATCTCATGATCACAGCACCCAAATGTGAAGGCTAATAAAGAAATGACACATATTTCAATGCTTTATTATTTTCCTTAATAAATAAATATCATGAAAGCCTTTATAAACTTCCAAATTTCTAAATTCCCAAAATTCATTACAGCATCTATACCCAATATAGGGAAATATCATAAGTTCACGTGACAAGCTTTTATTAGATTTCAATGACATAAAATGATATATTAGATATTATTAAAGAATATAGTAAGAAAACTTGAAACAAATTATGGTCAGGAAAGCTGACATAGTGACATTGCTTTTAAGTCACTAAATAACAGTGATAATAAGAAACTGAATCCTAAAAGCAAAGCATCAAAATCGATGGAATCTATTCTTACATTATGTATTATACTATTCTTAAGTCATCAACTACACATATATAAGACCTCCAAAATGTTTGGCAAATAGTATTTGGCCCCTCAACCAAGTGCTATTGGACATTGATATTTTGACACGGCAAACAGTAATCTACTTCTATTTAACACTGAAAAATAATAATATTTTATTAAGATATTATATTTTATTATAAAAAGCAGGAGTAAAATGGTATAAGTTTTGTAAATAGTATTCCATTTTAAAAGGCCACATACTACTGTAAAAGCTGCAGGAGACGAGGACGACCTTTATCAGAAGATGGTATGAAGGTATTGTATGTCAAGAAAACAACTCCTTCCCTTATCCCAACAAACATTTAATCAAGTTTAGAAGTTTGCTCAAAGCATTCATTAACAGGATAGAGGAAAAAGAAATTTGAAATAAGTCTATAATATAGATAAATGATAACAATAAGTTTTAAACTAAAGTAAACGTATTCCAACCTAACTAAAGGGGAAGTTTGGTGATCAAATTTTGAAATTCTCGATTCACATCTTATTTTTTTTTTAAATATATATTTTAATATTTTATAACATGTAAGTTACAATTCAGTCGACTTATTAGGCTAGTTTGGAAGCAGTTTGTTTTTACAAAAGCTAAAGTTAATGAAAATTGAGTTTATTTATATGTTTAATTTAGCACAATTTTGGTATATAGTTTAGTTCATATAAGTTCAATTCAATTGATTTTTTTTTTTAAATTCCCGTAGAAATAGAAAAATCATCAATGATGTCATTATCATACTTAAACATTTTTCAAATCAAGATTTGGGAAAGATGAGGGGACAAAATGAGAGTTGATAAGAGAAAACCAGTGAATGAATACGGAGAAGATTAAAATACACTCAAAATAAACTGTCATTGGTAGGAGAACACTAAGGTGGGCTTAGATTGAATTATGGAAGCGATTGCGTGGGTGAAAATCCTAAAGGTAGTGACTTAAAAGGCGAAGGCTCTCTCGGAGTTTCTAGCTTAATTCTTGAATTTTGGTTTGCTTTGTTGTATAGGTAAGGTTGGTTGAATGATGTATGGTCTAGAGGGTTTGGCTTTTGATAAAGAAAGGTTTGCTAAAGCTTAAGCAAAGTTCTTAATAAACGAAGAGAAAGACCAAGTAAGGTTAAATAATGAAGAAGAACTAGACTAAGGATTGAAATTTACCGTTTTGGAAAACAAGAAAACTCCAAGAATTGAAGCTTGATGATCTTTGAATTGTATGGAGTTATTTACTAAAGAGACAAGCCAATAAGAAAAAGTTTGAGTCTTTTACTCAAAAAGAGCTCTCTATGAAAAGAATTTTCAAAACAAAAAACTCTTTGGTCTTTTACCCAATCAAGGATATATATATATACAATATGTTATAAGCTCTCTTCATATAGAACGAGGAATTATAGAAGAAGTGTCGAAACATTGTCCTTTCCATCCTTATTCCCATCTTTATGTCTAAAGAACTTAAAAACTAAACTACTAAGGAATAGCCCAACACACCATAGACTATCCTTGTATTCAAATAAAGATTTATCAAAAAAAATTTAGGTCGAGCTCAAAAGGGGACTGAATTGAACTATGAAGGATTTTGTAAAAAGAAGTTTCTAAGAATGAAATTCTTCAATTAAATCAATTTCTTACAATATTGATTGTCAAATAACAGAAAAACAGTCAATTAAAATTCGCAAACAATCAGATATAACTTTTGTTTAGAAATCCTCACAAAAATTTATCTGGTTTAATTCTCGCAATAATGAATTTTATTTTTCACAGTGAATCAGAACAACAGAAGAATGATCAGTTGAAGCTCACAATCAACGTATTGAATTTTCACCAATACTCAAACACCAAGAATACAAAAGAGCAGACTATTAAACAATGTGTTTGGAAATATAACAAAGATTTTATCAGAAATACACAACATTGCAGATAATCTCAGTTTTTACAAATTACCAATTAGACAGAAAAACAATCAATTAAATATGTTTTAGTTAAGTGAATTTCAATTCTTGTACATATTATGCAGAAATTTAAAATCAATACAAGAAATAAGATTAGAGAGACAATACACATTTATACTGCTTTACTTTTCCTCAAGAGTTACGTCTAGTCTCTTTGTAAACCTTGCAAAGATTATACTAAAAATCGTAAAAATAGTACACAATTACACCATGATACAATATTGCACCCTACAAGATCCAATAACAACCCTACTACACCTATACAATTAAAATCCTATCTAATTTAGACAAAGATCTAATACAAACAATAGAAATTGTAAAATACTACTCAAACCCACAACTAAAATGAAACAATTGGTTCAAAATATTGCAGAAAAACTTCCCTGACTCAAAGAACATATGAATCTCAGTGCATAATGATTACAAAGATACTCAAAGAATTATTTTCTTTGATTCTTTATCAAAACCTTTCTCAAACTTGAATAAAATGTGTATATTTGAAAAGCTAAACGCTTTGTGTATTCCGATCTCTCAAAAATTCAAGTTTTTCTTTTTAATTTCAAAGCTTCCAGATCAGAAATTTATAACATACATGTTTTAGTAAAAATATATATTAAAAACATATCAGAGTTGATTTATTTTATTATAAGTATTTTCAGTTCTTTGAAAACATTAGTATAACAGTTTCATTAGCAAATTAATATCAAAATAGATTAAGTTTACTTATTAAATTTTTTAGAGTACTTTTCACTATGTAACACACTAATAACACTAACTCAAATTGTTCAAGGATTTTCATGCTTTTCCTTCACTTGACTTCATCAAATATCTTCATCAACATTGTCAAGATTTATTACATAAAAATCTATTTTCACTTACTTTCAAGGGTTGACAATGTCATCTTCTTTTTCTTTATCTTTACTTAGGTTTTTCTATAAGATCTTTTTAAAGTGAATGGTTATCATATATGATTAAATCATTCTCCCCATCTTAAGAGAATTTATTCCTAAGATTGAAAGGACGTATAAAACAAATTGATATTTTATTAAACCATTGAAGTTTGTAGGTCCAATTTGAGGATTATTTATTAAACGAAGTTCATACACAATTTTCTTGCTCGTAATGTTATTGTAACTCTCCATCAATGATTAATATGCATAACTTATCATTGATTTTACCTCTTGCATGAAATGGTGAAGAAGAGCAAGATGATAGAGAAGATGTGATATAGATCTTATGAGGTTGATATGATCTTGATCAACTCTAGAGCTGTAGAGTGATAAAAACCTCAATGGAAGAAAGTATTATCGGTGCAACCATGGAAAAACTCAAGATTGTTTGCATTTGTGATAGAGCTCCTCTTGGTGTTATGCCTCAACCGTGAGCTTCAAGCTTGTGGAAGAAGCTTCGGAAGACTTGTAACGAATGAGATTTGATGAGAAGCTCCTAGGTTGTGGAAGCTTTGTATGGAGTGAATTGTCGTGGAAGTGTGTATGAAGATGGAAGACTGTGGAAGAATCTTTGTGTGATGGAAGGAGACGAACTAGAGGGAACAAGAAATTCATAGAGGTTGGGCACCCTATCAAGGTGTCTTGGTTGAACTCTAGGAGAGTAAACAAACAAGAGCTCAAACAATGAAGCTAGAAAATAAATTTTGCAGCATTTTGTTAAGGATTCAAGCTAAATTGTACAATGCCTACACACTTATTTATATAAGAAGTAGTAGGAGAAACTCCCTAACCCTGCATGTGGAAGAAGCTTCTAACCCTAACCGTAGCTTCTTCCACACGCCTAACCTAGATTCTACCCTAAGCTACATGATTCTCCAATGGAAAGGTGCCACGTGGACCACTCACCTTGTGCCGCATGGAAATGTGTCAACCAATGAGAATGTGACACGTGGATGATGGTCTTAAGCATGCTAAACACTAACCCTAACATTCCTAGTTCAGGACTTGGATTTTTATTCTACTTCTAAATTGAATGCATTTTTATATTACAAGGCTTTATACAATTTTACAAATCTCGTGGAGTCAAAATTGTCAGCATCTTGGTTTGCATTTGTTCCTCAGACTCCCATTGCTCCTCTATTTGCTTGGCCATGGGTCTGGTGGTGGGACCCTGCCTAGGCCTTTTTCCATCAATTTGGAAAAGACATAAAGCATATAAGAAAACAAGAACAATTAAAGAATTGAAAAAATGGATTATGGAGAGAGGAATGGAAGAAAATGCCACTTTCAATCCTAAAACCAAAAGGATAAGTGCAAGAGGATTCATGTTAGCAATTTGCTTTAAATGGCAAGTGTACCAGTGATTATCAAGTAATAAATGTATCGTTCTCTTCCAAGGAACTTGTGCAATACACGACAAGAAATGTAATTGATAACTAATTTGGACTACAAATTGTTCCCACTTTTTTAAATTTATAAACAAGAACATAAAACTATTCGAAAAAAATTAAATTACTTTTTAGTACTTTTATCGAGCACTTGGAATGCAAAAAAGATTATAGGTGATATGAAATGCTATTGCTAGGATTAGACTTTTCCAAACCTTACTCTCATGCATACAATTACTCACATTCTTTCCAAATTAATGTTAATGTCAACCACTAGAATACTTAAACCCTAACCCCTTAGGGTTATGAGCCTAAGCTTACCTATTAACAGCCAATTCCTTGATCAATTAATAAACAAAACTTGCTTTCCCCACAAGGATCTTAAGACAATAAATGAATTATGTTCTAATCCTAGACATAAGCTTCCATTAGATATTTTTATTCAATTCTTGATTACAAAAGATATTTACCAATACCTCAAGAATCAAACATCATGTGATGGGTAATCAAGCCAGAACAAGCATTAAGAACATAAATAAAATACTAACGTTGAATGGAAAAACAATTATATGAAAACCAATATCAATTAAATGAGAATTAAATTTATTACATCTAACCCCAGTAAGATGGTTTAACTCTTCATTGTCGTGAAGAACCCAAAACAAAAGAATGGAATAATGTAGGAAAACGGGTACATGCAGAGGAGAAAAGAGAACTCTTCAAAATCCTACAACCGACATTCCAATTCTACAGTTCTTTCCAAGACTCCGACTTTGGACGAAGTACCATAACCCTAATGTAGAAACCTCCTTAAATAGATAAAATAGTATTAGGTCATCAATGTCAATGCCCGACACAATTCATGTTGCGCTAGGAACAATTAAGTCTAGTGGCTCTTAGCACAACTGGCACCTGTTGCAATTTATTGGCGCCCGACACAATTGTCAGCATCAACATTCGCTTTGGCCTTTATTTTGCTCCTCATGAATTCCAATCTTGCTCTTATTGACCCACATTCCTCATATTCATTTGTTAAACCAAATTAATGGGGATTAGTGGTATAATTTGATTATAAAACTCAAGTAACCAATTATTTATAAAAAGAGACAAAGAATCGAGAATTCAACAAGTTCCAAGCTTAAGAAGAGTTGATTTTGTTACCAAAATTGAATAAAAATTATGGTAAAAATTAACATTATCAATTCATTACTTGAGAAAACTTCTCAAAATGTAAACCAAAATAAGAGAAAAGAAAAACTAAAACTCTGACAAATATCACAATAATGATTTCATTCAATTACCAAGTTGTGTTTTACAAAGAGAGACCATCCTTTATAGAGTAGGATTTCGGTCATGGGAAGAAGAAGGAAAAGAAAGTAGAGTTAGCTTTGATAATCAAGAGTTAACCCAGTTAACTATGTTTAGCACCTCTAAATCCCTTGAAATTAGAGACTGCACATGGTAGTTCTTAAAAATTAGAGAAATGTAATGATAGCATGTGAAAAGCAATGATGACTTAGAGGAGTACTTCTTCATCTTTATTTACATCAATATTAGTGTTTAGATTCTACTCTAATTCCTTCTTTGAATATTGTGGTTCTCTAAGATGGATGGATGCTATGTGTTCATAGCTAATATATCTAAAGAATTTAATAAAACATGTATCATGAAAAGACTTAGAAGTAGAATATGATTTATAACCAGAGAGGGGAGAATAATAATCAGGCTTACCGTAAGTTGTAAGATCCTTTTGAATTTTTGAAGGAGAAGAATTTTCATACCTTTTTTTCATCCTTATTGAATGTTGAAAGCTCCCCTTGTGGACTCTTTTTGAAGGATCCTCTCACCTTTAATTAGGTCTCCTCATTTTGGGCTTGATGAACAAGATGTTTCTTAATGAATGACAGTCATGTAACTTTATAATGTAATCCTTAGAAGGATAGATGGATCTTTATCAACTTAAGATGTGTTGGGAAACCAAAAATCAAGGAAAGGAACTGATGGTCAGTGAAAGAATAATACTAGTGGTGGCGTCAACGAATTACAAAAGTAAAACAAAAAGCAAGTTGTAAAAGAATATAGAAAATAGAAAGGCTTGAGCAGAATACACCATATTTGAAGAGATTTCCAAAGGATAAGTGTAAGGAGGATTCACCACTTGAAGAAGTCTTCCAAGATAAGAATTAAGACAAAACTATAACACTCTCATGACACTCAAAGATGCTCACAAATCAAGTGAAAGCTTCATTCATTCAGATGTAAGTTTTACAACCAAGTTTGGCCTAAGCATACAATTTCATCCAAAGCTTTAAAAAATGGTATTTAAGTAACATAAACACAAGGAAAATAATCCTAATATTGAACACAAAAGTAATGACGACACCTAGTGTAAGCACAAGCCTAATTAAGCAATAATTACACTCATGTCTCACTAATTCCATGATTAACACAAAGTTAATTCTTTAATTGTTTTTAGCACATGGATGACCCTTGAAAGATGGAGAGGCACATGATAAGTACATGGTGTTAGAAAATAATGAGTGGCTTAGTTAAACTAAGAGGATGAGGCTAAATTGGTTTTAAAACCTTTTTCTAAAGGTTCATCCTTTCTTCAAGTTATTTTAAAGACTAAATGTAATTAAATTTGGGAATCAAGACTGATAAGAGATTGCTTAACAAAATATAAATAAAATACAGAAAGAAAAGATTGGACAAGAATTTTATACTGGCTCAAATCACGAATGATTCTACATCCAGTCTTAGTTTCTCAACCTTATAATAACTAGAATCCACTATCTTTAAATGCCTGTACAGGCACTAAAAAAGGCAACCGAACATAATCCAACAAAACAACTACAAGATATACTTTGAACACATTCAAGAGGATATCTATGAGGATACAAAACTAATCAACTCTTGATCAGACAGGAGAGTATACATTGGAAAACTCAACAACTTAGAAAAAGAAAGAAAGTACCACATATTTATCACATCAAAAGTAATTCACAAGCAAATTCAGCATCACACAACCTCTTTGAATTTCTGTGAAATTGTAGGCACTCTTTTTGCAATGAAAGTAGCTCAAAAGAATTTGCTTTACAATGTAGTATTTATTGTATAAAAGAGAGAAATTGTTGGGATTTTCTCTTGGAATCAAGTTAATTGTCTTACAATTGAAAAAAGGTTTGTTGAATCCTCAAGAATTGGGGAGTATATTGATAGTTTTAAATCCTTTTTACAAAGAGTAGCATAGATACGAGAATAATAATCTTGCATAGAATATTAAAGATTTTGAAAATTTTGATTTAATAGGAATTGGATAAAATGCTTATAGTTATCAGGTATGGTCAAGTGTTAGGATTGAATGATGCTTGAAAACTAGTATGCACCTCTTGTTCACACATATAGTTCTATCAAAGCTTCCCCTATTCTATATAGCTAAAGCAAGTTAATTCATTAATCTTGATTATCTAACAATCTAATAACAATTATTCAATCCCTTGATTAAAGTCACTCAATCCCTACTTTAAGATACATAATAGTGATAACCAAAAATACTACTCTATTCCAACAGTTGTAATCATTGGTTGATTTAGTTTAATTCTAAAATAAAGTATTTTCAAATGACATTCAATTTCTAAAAATCAAGCACAAAGATTCCTCTATTATTTAACATTGAACATAAAACTAAATCAATAAAGTTTAGCTACTCAAATGAGTAGGATATTTTAATAAGTACAATGTGGAAAATACAACAGCAAATGGTGGCACAATGTCTAAGATATTTCTCTCCAAAAAATCCTCCTATGCTAGTTAGTCTTCTTTTATATTTTTAGTCAAAGCAACTCTGTCTTTGCAGAGTGCCTATGCTTAGTTCCCAAATGTTCGACTCAATGAATTGAATTTCTTCAGCTCAACGATTTCTTTCTCAGCTTCTTTGCATCTCGCTCAATGGATTGCCTTTCCTCATCTTCAAGGTTTCTTCTTGTGTTAAGCGCATCTCTAGCTTGCTTTACTACATCAAGTGTCAAAGTGCACCTTTCTATGTCCGCTTAAAGCCATCGGTATCCACTTAGCTTTTGCGACTAAAGTTTTTGAATTATTTTTCCTCCTTTAATTCGCTGAACTTGGGCTTCTTGTGCCCAATGTAAGCTTTCTGTGCATATCAATCTAGTTAGTAGATCAACTACTCTTATTTTGTTATACTGCAACAAAATACGCACAAATAAAACATAAGATTCAAGTAACTTATCTCGATACAAACATTTTGAATTTCTAAGTTGATAAGAAATTTATTTTGTAAAAAGAAATCAATTCTGGGTAAATCAATTGCTTAAATAATGTATAATGACAAGTAATTTTAACACTTATCAAACACTAAGGTTCTACTTTTAGAGTTAGAAGATTTTGGTTTAAAATAGGCTCATACGTATTTAATCGATTATTTCAAGTTGGTAACCGATTATTCTTTCTAAAATTTGAAATACAATTGCAACAATTTCTGTTTTAATAGATTATGACATGTGTTAATCAACTATTTCAGCTTTGTATTTAATTCAGAAAATGAGGTTAATCAATTTTGCAAGATTTTAATCGATTATTCTATTCTGAAACCTTTGAAGAACATTTTAATTGATTACTTGAATACTTAATCGATTAACGTAACCATAAAAAATTCTTCTCATGTTTTTAATTATTCAAAAACATTTTTCTTTTAATTAATTTTGTTATAGTTTGTGTGCTAAACTAAAACTTTGTGAAAGACTCTCAACCACAACAATGAAAGCTAAGACACTTAAAATGTCTTCAACATCAATAACTTCAAATATCATCATCAAAAGAACTTTTCTTGAGGCTTTAGTTTACTCTTTATGTAGAACATCCGCTTGTTTGATCAAATTAGTTAGTTGAACCAGTTAATTGTTCAAAATTGGAATTGAATCTGCAAAGAACTATGCTAATAGGAATTGTATAAACCTTGAATTCGTGAATTCACCTTTTGTTTCCAATTATTTTCATTTTCAACCTTTCTTTGTGTTTCAATTCTATTTGAATTCTATAAAAGTTTTGGTGTAATTTTATACCCGATGTACATTAAAGAGTATGTATTATCAACATCACCGTATATAAATTTTCTATTATATTGTTATGATTGCCTAAACAAGTAAAACATCGCATAAAACTTTATCACAAATCATACCAATGGATAATGATACTATCATTTTTTGATTCACACATTTCTCACCTTATTCACTTAACCATTGTTGGTTGTAAGGTTTGCATGGAGAATGATGAAAAATTGAAGTTTGTTCACCATCCTTTTGAAAACACTTTAGATCGAGTTCAAGAAAGGAGGGGGAGGGGGGGGGGGGGTGGAATTGAACTTTATAAAATTTTGAGTTTAAAAAAGGTTTGAAAAAGGTTTTAATCAAAATGAGAATTTTCAAAAATCTCAAAATCAATAAAAGAAGGTGCAACACAAAAAAATAAACCAATTTAGTTTCGAATAAACAAATTTCAAGTCCGACAACACCAATGAGTGTAAGGTGGCAATTGTATTATTTTGTTTTGAATTAAAAACCAATATTGATTTCTGCAAGGATTAAACTAGAATTCTCAACAGTAGCACAAGTGAAAACAATAATGAAATGACATAGATTAATCACTCAAATGTTAGGCACAGGTTGTGATAAAAAATCCTTTATCAAAGCTGTAAACTAAAGGAAAGCAAAAACCAGATTTAATATCAAACTACCAGCAGATCAATCAATTAAAAGTAATTTATGATTGAGAACCAATTACAAGAATACCAAGTAAGATTTAATGACATACCAAAGGAAACAAAATAGATCACATATCAAGGGCTACGTCCAGTCTTCCTCGACACTTTAGTAAGAAAAATTGCAGTAATCAACACTTAATTGTATAATTACAATTAAGACACAATTCTCACACCCTGCAAGAACCAAGAACACTGGATTGAAGAACAAGCATGCTGCATTTCCCTCGATTCACAAAAATCCAATGCTAAACCTATAACACTTCAATTACAAAATTGATTCAAAATTTACAAGATTACAATTACAAAAACGATTATTGAATCAAAAACAGGTTGAAGAAAGGTTAAAAGAAACCCCTTAATTGTCGGAAAATAGAAGGCCTGCACAAGCTTGAAGATTCTCAAAAGCATGACTCAATATTAAGATTCAATCTCCAAGAACAACCCTTTCAATCTTTAGGAAAATCAAATGATCTAGATTACTCAAATTGTTTTTCATAATTTTTCTCGTGCTTCTCTCTTCTTTCACTCCTTGAAAACCTATTTGTTTTTAAAATAGAAAACCAAACTCTTTTTAACTGACAATTAAAAATAGTTAACTGTAGAACTCGAATAAATCGATTTCACATGAAGGGGAATCAATTTCTTTTCTATTGAAATTTTTAAATCCAGAACAAGTTTTCCTTGAACACTTTTGTTATGCCTGTTACTCGTTTAGAAACATGTTTTAATGTGTGCCAATGAGATTCTCCTTAGCAGTGCACATGTTTCCTGTTACCTCCAATCACACTTATTCACACTAAGACAAAGCCTAAGACAAAACATCCAATTCTACTAGCTTGCTTTGGCTTCTTGCACTTGCTTGGCTTTATCAAATACTTAGTCTCTTGAGAGTACTAACACCTTTGACTTGGTAAGTTTGTGGAACTTCCTCCATCAATAATTAGTCTGCAAGTTTTATTGATGATTAGGGATCTCGAATCAAAAATAATTTCCCTTTGAGTCTCTAAAAAATCCTTTTTAAGATTCCTAAGCATGCACCTAATCATTGTTGAGACCTAAACAATCTAATTCCTATAAACCTTTATAAAGGGATTTGGTGATAATAACAAACACTAAACAAGCTAGTAACACACTAATAACTCTTGTTTTCTTCATATTTTTCTAGTGTAATTGCATCTCTTTAGGATTTCTTTTTGTTTTTATTTGTTTGTTTTAGTATAGATTTGTATTTTCTAGAATAAATAGATATTATAATAAATTATGTATAAAAAACTATGTTTTCTAGCTTAAATTCTACATAGATTGTTTGATATGTTGTTTTGTTAAATTTTATAGATTTTGGAGCTGATTCTTGTTGTATTAGATTCCTTTCAATTAGATCTCTAATAAAGATTTTGGATGAGTGAAGATTTGAATTTTAAACTTGAAGAATGAAACATTAGATGATTTCAACAATTTTGGACCATTAGATGGCCAAAGCTTTAGAGCATTAGATGGTCAATGATTCAAAGCATTAGTCACTCAATAGATTAACCCATTAAATGGTCTAGAGTAGAAGGGAACTTTTGTAATTTCATACACTGTAGAAGTGGACTATTCTGATTTTGGTTCTTCAATCCATTTTTTAGTCATGTAAAACATTATGAATAGGAACACTAAGACACAATCTAAATGTACTTACACACTCACTTAGACACTTATGTAGGAGTAGTTAGTCATCTTCTTAATTTTTTGTTTTTTCAGTTCAATGCAATTCAATTTTATCTTTTCAAGTTTCTTCTACTTTCTCGTCTTCATCTATCATTTTCAATTCTATAAATTACATTTTGGAATTTTATTGAACTTTTGGAAATAAGTATAAAAAGAATACGAAATTGTGTTAAATAATGCTCTGTTAAAGTGATTTTCTTCTTTGAAATTGTTTTCTTAGAATAGACAAATCGATTTGTTCTGTGGAATCTTCATTGACAAGTAATCCAAATTTGGGTTTCTTGCATTCAAGGTTGAAGATGACTTGACCATGGTTTATTTTTTCTATTATGCTTTTCGAGAGTAAAAGTTTTAGTGAATTTACATTTTTTTCCATTTACATTTCTGTTCTTTACATTACTTGGCATTTAACTTTTTACACTTCATAACTTGTACAATTTAAGTATTTTGCACTTTATAATTCTTGTCCATTATGTTTCCAATACCTCTATAATTCATGCCATTTACAATTTTGTAATTTACCTTTCTTCTCCTGTAATTTTCATTGGACAGTTTAGTACAACCATTAGATTATCTATTAGACGATTATCCATTAATCAATCTAATGGGTGTACTTAACCTTTATAATTGTTTTCAGAAATTCATTTGAAATTTACTTAATGTTATAAATTTCAATTGTAGTTTTAGTTTTTTTTTACATTTACGCATTGTTTTACTCATTTTGTGCAATTTTTATTTTAACCGTCTAACACATACTCTATTTTGCACTTCTTTACTGTATTTCATTTGTATTTCATTTCCTTTCAATTTATCACTGTTTATTGATTTCATTCAATTATGTCAAGCATTTCCATTCAATTTCAATTGCCATATTTCATTTTTCTCATACAATATTTTTCCTATATTTTTACTATCCTCCGTTTCCATTCCTTGTTACTATTTTTGTTTTCATTTATTATTTTCTCTTTTATTTTATTTAATTTTTTCTCTTTTCTTTTATTTAATTTCCTTTCTTTTCTTTTATTTAATTTCCTTCACCTTCTGGGCGTTGAGTAGCTTCATCTCTTTTGAATGTGTTTTTTACATATGACGAGCTTGATAGTGAACTTGTGCATTAAATGCACTCCATGCAACTTTAAATGTTTTCTTTGTTCTGTATGCAACACTTGGATAACTAACATAACATATCTCCCTAGGTAGTATATCCTTTTGCACCAAACTATGATAAAAGTGCATATTGTATACGACACATAACTAGGCTAGAGTTGAGAAATGCTAGTATTAGGTTATTGTTTAAGAAATCAACTTTAGCTCTTCATCCAAGAGACCACTCGATGTGACTTGTCTTTGAATGGATATGCAAGAAAGCAAGAAACAGTTCCTGCAACATAAAATAAGCATATATATGTTTTATATAGTACAAGGTTAGCTTAAACTATGTGTGTGTCATTTGAGCATATAGATGCTTTATCAGATGTAAAGAAAGACTACACAATCATTTGTAAAATCATAGTGTTGGATTTTCGTTATTGAAAAAGTTGTTTACTTATAAATCCTTAGATACTAAAGTTATTCATTGAGTCCTAAATTCCCAACCCCTTAAGTAAGTAGCTTGAGAATGGAACTATTACCAGAAATAATAATCTCAAATGAAAACTAAACAAGCCAATTTTCTACCGTGACAACTTAATTGTTCTATCTTTAATTACAAACAATCCTCAATTTTCCAAGTAAAAAATTATTCATAGATAAATGAACAAATATAAAGATAAAACACTAGAATAATTAGAATAAATTAACATCAAGCAGAACATATTCAAAACATATAATTCAGAATACTACATCAATAATCTAATTAGAGTATTTTTAGAAATTCATAATGTAAGGATTATCTATGAAATAGTTGGTTGCATAAAAGTAGTATCTACCTCCTTATTGGTGTCTTTTCCTGGTGTCTAATTGTTTTCAACAAAGAAATGTCCCTTTCTCTCCCCTTTATCTTCTTTTCAAATAATTTCTAAAAAATTGGGTTAAATCCACATTAAGATTCAAAAGTAAATGTTTTTCATGCTTGTTTTTCCTTTGACTTTAAATCTCCCTTCTAAAATATTTACACCAGCATAAGATGATCGACAATCAACCTGTGAATTCTTCTAACTTTTCTTTTCTTATTCCATTTTATTCCAACTTTAATGTTTGGTTTCACATTCCTTCCAAACCATAATTTTTCGCCTAAAACATTTATTTACAAGAAACAATATAAAACCAATAGTGTAATCTAAAATAAAGAAAATATATGATAAAATAAACCAAATAATAAAGTCATGTATACAAATAAACTTAAATGAATATGAATGCACAAAAAATTTAAAACACATTAGTGATCATAAGTCTAGTTATGAATTAGCTTAATTTAGAATAAAAACTTCATTCGTTTTATATTTTTGTGAAAATTAAAAAAAAAATAAAAGTAAAAGATGTTTACCACTGTACAAAAATTTAATTCATAAAATTATATATATTTTCAAGTTTGCATCAGTGAGGGACAAGAAAGAACAGAACAACATAGACTAGAATTCTTGGAAGTTTTCCATTGAACACAAATTAAACTAACAGGATTATATATTTAGTGTGGAAGCGTGCTTTTGAGAAGACAAGATAAACATACACACAACATAATAAGAATGAAACAAGAGAAGAGAAAATAAGATACAAATTAAAAAATTCAAGAAAAATAAAAGAGAAATGGAAGAAAAAAAACTTATGATAACGGTATTCATGCTACTAGAAAAGCTCTGTCATAAGTGTTAATATAGTTGTCCATTGGTCCAAGATAAGACATTAATAAGAAGAGAACTCTCTCTCTGTACTGTTGACATTATTTAGAAAACACTCTCATTTAATTATATCAAAACTTGTTTACAAATAAGTTAGAGGGTTATTTATAACCTCCTGAATCAATGAGCTTAAAGTAAACGCAATAGCATTCTATCTAGAAATGACATGAAAATTCAAATGTAATGTAACGGCCGAAAATTCAAATGGAAATTTAATTTGTGTTTCATGCCAGCTCATGTTTTCCATGCTTTTTCACACTTGTTCTTTCTAACTTTTCTCTTCTTTTTTTTTACTTATCTTTTACTAACATAGCATAAATATACATGGGCTTTATTGAACTTCGATGACATTAATTTGCTCCCTGTTTTTTATTCCTCCAATGTTTTATTGGGCTTAATAGTCCCAAATATAATGACTATTGGCACCTATTTTAGAGATGAGAAAAATGAAAGTAAATTTGTAATATCTAAAATTTACAATAAAATATAAACTCCATTGTAAATTATTTATCTATTTAAAGCTATTTAAAATCATCTATGTCGATGCTCTCATCAGTATTTATGTGTGTTAGCACCAGTGGACTGCTGCAGTGATTTGATGAAGCCAACCATGAGTGAAGAAGTTCAAGACCTATGATCATATGTGAAATGCATGAAGATTCATGAAGATTTGAAGCTTGGTCTAGAACTTAG